>OBIC01000031.1_pt1 | contig 92796 bp, 89 predicted proteins | sample 1519831 | NCBI WGS metagenome assembly OBIC01 (sample SAMN03019805, study PRJEB22545) | beach sand metagenome | biome: beach; feature: sea beach; material: beach sand | place: USA: Municipal Pensacola Beach, FL | collected 2010-10-20 | depth 40-45 cm m
TTGCGTGAAGGGGAGCTATTCAGACGCACGAGGCATAGGCTCCCCACGACTCAGGCGTGCTTTGGGTAGCTTATCCGGGCCATAGATGCCCGCAACCCGCAGGGTCAGCAGTTCGCAACCCACTTCATTCGTCCACTGCTCCCATTGTTTTTCAGCATCTAAGCGCCGCTTTGCCCGATCTGTTTGTGGATTAGGGGACCGAGATTCATCCACCCACTCGCCCTCGCAGTCACCATAAACAGACGTTGTACTGATCAATACCACCCGGCGAGGCTTTCGCTTCCAGGATGTTAGAAAAGTAATCACATGTCGTGTGCGAAAATCTGCCTGCCCCGTTGGGGGGGGCGGATAAAAGCAATAAATGCTTTCCGCTTCAGGCAATCGAGGATACGTCTGTGGCGAATCGTCAAAATTGATTAGAAATGAGTCAACATCGGGTATCGTTTCTGAACGCTGTGTCACAGCCACAACGCGATGCCCTCTTGTAAGCTCTTTTTCGGCAACAAGCTTGCCCACAGCCCCACAACCCAAGATCAAAATAGTCACTGTTTCGATGCCTTACGATTCATATTCACATTCTGAATAATTTAACTTTACCTAATCCTAATAGTTTGAAGTAGGTAACAGCTAAGGAAAATAATTACATTACTGTTACACTTAACAACAACCGCCCACGGGTATCACCTCTCATGCAAATTGGTACAGCATTGAAACAAAGCATACTTGACGAATTGCAAACACTGGTCAGAGATACGGCGCGTCGTGAGCTGTTACCCCGATTCCAAAAAGTGGGCTATACCTTCAAAGAAGATGGCAGCATTCTAACGGAAGCCGACCTGGCGATGCACCATGCCTTAAAGCGCTCCCTAACTTGGCGATGGCCAGAAATCAACTTCCTCAGTGAGGAAATGAGCACGGAAGAGCAGCAAGAACTCCTTAACGACACAGAGCGCCCTCTCTGGTGCTTGGATCCACTCGACGGCACCAGTAATTTTGCAGCGGGTGTTCCAATCTTCGGGGTCTGCCTGGCCCTCATTCGCGAGGGGCGCCCGGTGATTGGCATCATCTACGACCCCATCCGCGACGAAAGTTTTTGTGCGGCGGAAGGAGAAGGCACTCATCTCAATGGGCAACGGCTACGGCCTAATGTGGTTGACTTTGCCTTTTCTCGCGCGATTGCTCTCGTTGACTTCAAGCGCCTGAAAAAACCACTCGCCAGCCGCTTGATTCAACAAGTCCCTTTCGGATCACAGCGCAACATTGGTTCCTGCGCCATTGAGTGGAGCTGGATGGCTGCCGGACGAGGGCATATCTACCTCCATGGTGGACAAAAACTATGGGATCTCGCCGCCGGGTGGCTGATCTTGAACGAAGCAGGTGGACACAGTCAGACCCTGGATGCAGAAACGGTTTTTCGGCCGGGAATTAACACCCGTTCCGTCGTGGCCGCTCACGATCACAACCTTTTCAAATACTGGGTTGAGTGGCTACATAGCGAATAACCGGTGAACATCGAAGAACACGCTTCGCTAAAGCCCTATAACACGCTCGCCCTGGATGCGGCTGCACGCTACCTGATAACAGTCACATCCTTGGACTTATTATGTGAAGCGATTCATTTTGCAAACGCAAAAAAGCTGCCTTATCTCGTACTGGGAGAAGGCAGCAATATTGTGCTGAGGGGAAACATTGACAAGGTCGTCATCCTGATGCGTACAGAAGGTGTTTCTATTGACTCAAAAGGACACGATAGCCAAGTCTTTGTGACAGCACAGGCTGGTGAAACCTGGCACCCTTTTGTTCAATGCTGTTTAAGTAAGGGCTTGTATGGCATTGAAAACTTGTCACTGATTCCAGGTACTGTGGGAGCCGCTCCTGTACAAAATATTGGCGCTTATGGTGTTGAGTTGGCCGATGTTCTACACAGCCTGAAAGTGTATGCCCCCGAAAGCCAAGAAACGTTCGAACTCACGCGGGAAGACTGCCGCTTCGGCTACCGAGACAGCCTTTTTAAACAACGCCAGAATACGTGGATTATTACGGAGGTTACACTGTGCCTTTCCACCCGTCCGGCTCCTAAAACAAGCTATGGCGACATCCTCGAAGAGCTTGATGCCATGCAAGCTGACGGGATCACACCTTCAGCCGTGGCCGAGGCTATCTGCCGCCTTCGTCAACGCAAATTACCCACCCCATCAATACTCCCTAATGCAGGCAGTTTTTTTAAAAACCCTGTCATTACCCAGGCGCAATTCAAGCTGCTTCAAGCTGAGTTCCCAACTATTGTTCACTATGTCGTCAGTGATCAACACATTAAGCTCGCCGCTGGTTGGATGATCGAGCAGTGTGGATTGAAAGGTAAGCGATTAAACGACGCAGGGGTGCACACACGCCAAGCGTTGGTATTAGTCAACCATGGTAATGCGACGGGAACGGACATACTGGCACTGGCAGAGGAAATCCAAGACCAAGTGAAAAGCCGTTTTGGTATCTGCCTAGATATTGAACCAACGGTTACCTGAGCCTCCCGCTAATCAGGCATATTCATTCTATTCGTGGAAGACGAGCGATCATTTGATATTTTTTATTCAACATTGGAATGAATGCTATTCAAAATCGACATCTAATATTTATAAATGGAATTGATAAGATACTCCCTAAGCAAAAACATTGCTTACCCCCACTTACATTTACGGAGAGTATCATGAAAAAAGTAACTGCCATCGCTATCCTTGCTTCATCCTTCAGCTTACCAGCTTTCGCCGGCTTGCACGGAGATGTGGACTTCCACATCGACACTGTCTTAAGTGCACCAAAACTGGATGACGTTCCTTTACATTCATCGGATACAAGCGATTTACCGCTGAATTTCTTGGACGAAAACGATCCTGCGCTCAATTTACAGGACATTGACGACTTACCACTGAACAGCAAGTAATGTGTTTGCTGCAAGCATGGCGGCGGCTGCCTGGCTGCCGCCATCGCTTATATCCAGAGGTAACTAGGCAATACGCTGGCAGTTAGCCAGCCTTTCGGACAAGAACTCGATAAAGCACCTCACTTTCGTTGGAACATGCTTTCCTGGCAAAAAAACTGTGTAGATATTGAGCGGACCCGGTGCGTAATCGTCAAGTACACTCATTAATTTTCCTGTCTCCAGTAAATCCCCAACAAGCCACTTGGGCACCATCTGAATGCCATAACCCTGAAGCAACCCTTCCCTCAAGGACTCAGAATTATTCGTCATAAACGACCCGCTCACTCTCACAGATAAAGGCTGCCCCTCTTCCTGGTACTCAATGGCATGACTATCTCTCGGGCCGGTATAAATTACACAACGATGACGCCTCAAATCCCGTGGATGTTCCGGAACACCCATCGTTTCAAAATAGCGTTTGCTGGCCACTGTTACCATAGGGCTGGCTGTCAATTTTTTTGCGATGAGAGCAGAGTCATCCAAATCGCCCATTCTCAAGACTAAATCAACACCTGTTTCAACGAGATCGATATTGTAGTCACTCAACGAAAGCTCAACCGATATATCGGCATATTTTTCAAAAAAATCCCCGAGTAAAGGCACAATGTGTAAACGACCGAAGGCAACAGGCGTATTGACTTTGATCGTACCTTTGACTTGTGTCTGTAACTGCCCAATGCTTTGCTCAGCGGCCTCAATATCCTGAAGAATCGTGACACAGCGCTCGTAATAGTCCGCGCCCGATTCCGTTAAACGCAACTGCCGGGTACTGCGGCTTAATAACTTCGTACCAAGCCACTCTTCTAGCTCTGCAACATTTTTACTGACGGTCGGCTGGGTCATGCCCAGCTCCCTGGCCACGGCAGAAAAACTCCCTGTTTCAACCACTCGCACAAACATGTGCATTGCAGAAATTCGGTCCATTCGCTAAGGTCCTTCGTTATTTACATAGATTTAGGAATAATACGTATTGATGAAATGGTCCTAGTTTGCCATTTAGTTATGCCTATAATGATAAGTAATACAGCGAATAGTTCCATGAAGATGAAAAAATGAACCTAGCCGACCAGATTGCACAACTAAACCGCGCCAACTGCGATTCGCTGGACACACAAACCATCGCCATTTTGCAACGCGCTACCATTGAACTACGCCAGAGCGGCATACTCGAAGATTGCTTGCAAAATAAAGAAACGCCACCTGACTTTGCATTTATAACTGCCGACCAAGAACACGCAACACTCTATACATTATTAGAGACGGGCCCCGTACTGATCAATTTTTTCCGCGGATTTTGGTGTGACTTTTGCAGCGCAGAACTCGCCGCTTATCGTAACGTACAATCGGCAATACACCGCTTAGGCGTCCACTGCCTGCATGTATCCCCCCAAGCCATCAATAACCCTGCACTTGAAGAAGCATTGACTCAACACGGCCAATTTATCCATGACACAGACAACCGGATCGCACGGCAATTTGGACTTGTCTATGAGCTTAATGAGGCCTTAAAAACCATCTTTAAAGATTGGGGATTGCAGTTGCAAGACATTCATAACAGTGAGAAGTGGGAACTCCCCATTCCAGCCACTTACCTCATCAAACAAGACCGGAAAATATTCTTCAACTATGTCGAAGCAGATTTCAAAAAACGCATCGACCCGGAAGAATTATTAGAGATTATTAAGAGCCTATAGCGGCTTGCCCTGAGAAAATGACTCCCTGACACCAGCCGCTATCTACACATTAACCTGGTAATTCAACGCCAACTCATCACCCGGTAAACCGCGTATCCCCCAGTTTTCTCTCGGCATCTCAATAATCGTAATTTCAACATCCTGCGCAGTAATCCCTGCTGAGAACTCAATATTTGAAAACAGTTCACAAATAAGCTGCTTCTTTGCCTCCTGAGAACGACCAGTAAACATTAAAATCTCTATAAGAACATACTGGTCAGAACGGTCTTCAGGATGAATAAAATCACATCTTTCAAGTCCAATGAACCGGTGAAACTTTTTCTCCACAGGGTACTCCAACGCTGATATGACAGCCTCATGAATCGCCTGAGATAAATGCTCCCTCTTTTCGCTTAACGTTGATTTCAAACCGTATATTTTAATTTGCGCCATTATCCTTCCTTCAAATCTTGAATTAAAACTGCCAATAGAAACAGAATCAGCATTGTAAGATTAAAAGAAAAACATGGCTGCTCGAATTTACAAATTGACACCGTTGCTTTGGACAGATCAAGCCCACGAACACACTCAGCAATACAGGTTCATGAACTGCTAAGGTTTGGTGAAATTATTGAATCAATGCAGCTTGAAACCTCCGCTCATAACTGCTTATTGGCCGCCGAAAAACCGTCATGGCTTTAGATGTGAGTAAAAACCAGTTTAGCTATTAGTAATGGCTCCGGAAATGACAAGATGGGAGCTAAGGCGCAGAGCGAATCAGACAAACTCAAAAGATACCTTGTGAAGTCATCTCTTCGTCTTTAGGCCATGACAGCCAGCCTCAGCCACTGTCCATCTGGGTAGCTGACTGGGGGACCGACATCTGAAATATCAAACGTTTAATGGTGGGCCTGCACGGACTTGAACCGCGGACCAAGGGATTATGAGTCCCCTGCTCTAACCAACTGAGCTACAGGCCCAAAAACTCGTCAAGTATACTCGATAAACAACAGATGGTCATTCCGCATCGAGAAAGCTACGCAGCTGCTCAGAACGAGTAGGGTGGCGTAACTTTCTTAACGCTTTAGCCTCTATTTGACGAATACGCTCACGCGTGACATCAAACTGTTTGCCCACTTCTTCTAAGGTATGATCTGTGTTCATATCAATACCAAAGCGCATTCTCAAGACTTTTGCCTCACGAGGGGTCAAACTCGCCAATACGCTGTGGGTTGTTTCACCCAGCCCATTCATCGTAGCGCTTTCAACCGGGGAAACAATCTGAGGATCTTCAATGAAGTCACCAAGATGCGAATCTTCATCATCACCGATGGGCGTCTCCATCGATATAGGCTCTTTAGCTATCTTCAAGACTTTGCGCACTTTATCTTCAGGCATTTCCATCTCTTCGGCAAGCTCTTCAGGAGTAGGGTCTCGACCCATGACTTGAAGCATTTGCCTAGAAATACGATTGAGCTTATTAATTGTCTCAATCATATGCACAGGGATGCGAATTGTCCTGGCTTGGTCTGCAATCGAACGCGTAATCGCTTGCCGGATCCACCAGGTGGCATAGGTCGAAAATTTATAGCCCCGCCGATATTCAAATTTATCAACGGCCTTCATCAATCCGATGTTGCCTTCCTGAATCAGGTCAAGGAACAACAGCCCCCTGTTGGTGTATTTCTTAGCGATCGATATCACCAGGCGCAAGTTCGCCTCAACCATTTCTTTTTTTGCTCGCCGTGCTTTTGCTTCCCCGATTGACATTTTCCGATTGATGCTTTTAATGTCTTTAATCGGCAGACCCACACGCTCTTCAATGCTTTTTAAACGCTGTTGGGCGCGCTCAATTTCAGGCACATGTTCTTTTAGACGCTTTGCGTACGGTTGAGAAGATGAGACGTGGCTTTTCAGCCAAGCGGGATCCGTTTCACAGCCAGGAAAGCTCTCAATGAATACGTCGCGCGGCATTTTACTGTATTTAACACACAGATCCCGGACAACCCCCTCTTGCCGACGAATCAAACCGATGGTATCGCGCAGATCCTGTGTCATTTCCTCAATAAAGGCAGGCACATATTTGAAACGGAGAAAAGTATCTACCATCTCTGAAACGAGTGATTCCAGTTTTTTACTGGACTTGCCTTTTGCAAGCTCAGCCACAACTTTGTCGTAGACCACTCTCAGCTCTTGGATGGTTTGCTGGACCTGCTCCAGATCCAGCCCCGCTTCGGGCTCTTCGGTATTTAAATCATCGTCATCATCATCGCTGTCCTCAGCATCATCAGAGTCAGACAGATCAACGTCATCATCAGCCTCTTCGTTGTCACTACTACCTTCTTGGGAGGCACCTTTTTCAATCTCCAGGTCTCCCTCTATGCCATAGTCTGAAAACCCGGAAATAAAGTCTTCCAGTTTTGCCTCTTCGTTCTCGTACACAGCATATGCACTCAAAACAGAAGCGACGGCGGATGGACTACGAGCGAGAGCAACCAATACTTCTCTTAGCCCTTCCTCAATGCGTTTTGCAATAACAATCTCGCCTTCACGTGTCAGCAACTCCACCGTTCCCATTTCCCGCATGTACATGCGGACTGGATCAGTCGTCCGACCAAATTCACTATCAACAGAAGCCAAGGCCGCCGCTGCTTCCTCCGCAACGTCATCATCCGCACTTACCGAGCTTTCAGACAAGAGCAAGCTATCGTCATCCGGCGCTGTTTCATGAACAGTGATGCCCATGTCGTTAATCATGCTGACAATTTCTTCGACTTGATCGGACTCAACGATGCCGGGAGGCATGTGGTCGTTGACTTCCGAGTACGTCAAGTAGCCTTGCTCTTTACCTTTTGCGATGAGTTCTTTAATTCGGGACTGCTGTTCTTTGTCCATTTAATGCTTGCCACGCTCTTTTTGGAGTGGAGTAGAAAAAAATACCGATCGACCAGTATAACTTATAGAAGTCCGTTAACCAAGACCACTGTCATTAACATAAAATGATTACCATTCATAACTATTTTTTAGAAACCTTTGTACTCATATAATTTTCAAAAACATTTGGGCATGATTCGACTTGACTCAAGAGCATCTCGCACTATAAGATTTGCGCTTTATTTTGCCCAGGTAGCTCAGTCGGTAGAGCAGAGGACTGAAAATCCTCGTGTCGGCAGTTCGATTCTGTCCCTGGGCACCATACAGACTCTTTCTTGTCTTTGTCTGTCTACTACTCTAAATAGAGTCTGGGCGACGGAATATCAACCCATATACCTCAAAATGCATTAAGAAATACATGCCTCTAAATGCAACTTAACTGCGTTTTCATCTAAATTTTTGCCAATTAAAACGACCTTAGTACCTCGCTCTTCATCGGGTTCCCATCTGTTTTCAAAATAGACTTCAAACCGACTTCCAACACCTTGGATAACCTGGCGAAGCGGCTTTCCCTTCAACGCAAGAATACCTTTCACCCGATAGACCGTATTTTGTGCAACAAATGTTTTTAATGCCTCAAGCAACTGCTCACCATCAACATCCTTCGCTTCGAAAGTGACGCTATCAAACGCTTCATGGGCATGCTCGTGGCGCTCATCATGCTCATGATGACGATCATGGTGTGTGGTGAGCTGTTCGATACGATCTTCAGCCGCCGCATCGAGCCCCATCAGGATACGAGGGTCAATCTTTCCCGCATTAACGGAAATGACTTTGACTGTGTCGGGCAATTGATCGTGAAGTAAGCTTTCCACCTCAAAACCCTGAGACTGGCTCAATAAGTCACCTTTACTTACAACAACCAAATCCGCCGCAGAAAGCTGATCATCAAACAATTCCTGTAAGCTCGACTCATGGTCTAAGTTTTCATCAGCGGCTCTCTGCTCAGCAACAGCTTCTGGATCAATCGCAAACGTACCCGCAGCTAAAGCTGGGCCATCCACTACGGTAACGACGGCATCAACCGTGCAATAGTTTTTTATATCGGGCCAGTTAAATGCCTGGACCAGCGGTTTCGGCAACGCAAGCCCTGATGTTTCAATCAGAATATGGTCAATATCCTTTCTTCTCTCAACCAGTTTTTGCATGACGGGATGAAATTCTTCCTGAACAGTACAACAAATACAGCCATTGGCCAGTTCATAAATCCCTTCATCAACCTGTTCTTCATCCTCGCAGCCGAGCGCACACCCTTTAAGCAAGGCCGCATCAATATCTACGGCTCCAAACTCGTTGACGATCACAGCGATGCGCTTGCCCTGGGCATTTTTGAGGATATTGGACAACAGTGTTGTTTTCCCACTGCCGAGGAAGCCCGTCACAATGGTGGCAGGAATTTTTTTCAGATTCATAACATTTTATCTACTTTAGAAATAATTAGGTGATTAATTTTGCATGATTGCTGCATCACAGAGAAGTGATGCTAACACGATGCTTTTTGCTTAGCCGTCGGCATCAAAAACCACTAAATGGTCCATTTCCAAGCGCACACCGATCTCTTCACCCACTTCGTGATCATGATGGCTTGATGCCAAGCACAAGACTTGATCTCCTCCTGGAAGCACCAGCGTGTACAGAAAAGTGGCCCCCTGGAATGTTTTTTTGACGACCTTAGCCGTTTTAGCCGCCTCATCATCATGGATGATATCATCAGGCCGCACTAAGAGGCGCACGTTAAAACCGGCGGAATACTGCCGGGAGAATTCGCCACTGACATACCCCAAAGGGGTTTGTAAGGTCCGTTCATTGACGACCCGGCCGCGCAATAACACCCCTTTACCAATAAAATTGGCAACAAAAGGCGAGTGGGGCTCATGGTACAAGTCATAGCTTAAGCCCCACTGATGCAATATGCCCTGCGCCAGCAAACCCATCTTATCGGATATAGCAAAAGCCTCAGCCTGATCATGTGTAACCAGTAATGCCGTCATGCCTTCTTTCTTGAGGACATCACGCACTTCCATGGAAAGCCGCTCTCGGCGATCCGTATCCTGGCTGCTAAAAGGCTCATCCATCAACAATAAGGCGGGGGAAGGCGCCATCGCCCGGATCAGGGCAATTCGCTGCTGCTCGCCGCCGGAAAGTTCGTGCGGAAAGGCATGCTTATACTTAGACATACCGACCAACCTCAATAGCTGTTCAATGCGATAGGTACGCTTCAGCTTCGACAGGGACCGCAGCCCAAACCCAATGTTATCCGACACCGATAAATGCGGAAACAAGGCTAAATCCTGAAACACCATGCCTACCTGCCTTTTTTCTGGCGGAAATCTATGCCCACGTCGAATAACTTGGTTTCGTATGACGACTTCCCCCGACTGCTGCGACAAAAAGCCTGCTATGCACTTTAGAAGTGTCGTTTTACCGCATCCACTTGGGCCTAACAGGCAGCCGATTTCCCCGGCTTCCAGTGACAAGTTCACGTCTTTGACGATCGTTTTGCCGCTTTGCTGCAGCGTAATGCCTCTGAGTTCAAGTTGGTTCATGTTGTCCAGGCCTGGAACGGGCAATCGTTTTACTGAGCATGATCACGGGAACAAGACCCACCAGCACAATCGCAATCGCGGCGGTGGAGGAATCGGCAAGACGCTCATCTGAAGCAAGCTCATGCACTCTCACCGCCAGCGTATTAAAATTAAACGGCCTGAGAATCATGGTTGCTGGGAGCTCCTTTAAAACATCTACAAACACCAACAGAACAGCCGTCAGCAGTGTTCCCTTCATCATCGGCAGGTGCACAGCTTTTAACACTCCCAAAGGCGCTTTACCCATCGATAAAGCCGCTTGATCCATTGAAGCATGAATACCGCCAAGCCCCGATTCTACCGACTGTAAAGATACCGCCAGGAAGCGCACAGTATAAGCAAAGATCAAAATAAACACGGTGCCACTGAAGATCAGCCCGGTTGAAAACCCAAAGCGGCTTTGTACCACGCCATCCACAAAGTTATCCAGCATCCCGAAAGGAATCAAAACACCCACAGCAATCACTGAGCCTGGAATCGCATACCCCATCCCCGCAAAACGTGCTGCAAACCGCAAAGTCCGAACCGGATACAATCGTTGCGCATACGCAAGTAACAACGCAGGGACAAGTGCAACCAATGCTGTAACAGCCGCTAACATGAGAGAGTTTGTCACCAGGCTCAAAAAGGCACTATCGACCATTTCCCGCCATGTTGATACAGCCCAGCGGCACAATTGCACAAACGGTAACAGAAAGCCAAGCCCCAACGGTAAACTACAGACCAACAAGGCTAATAACCCTTTACCACCTTTTAAATGCAACTCCGGTATCGATTGATATCGTCCGCTCGCATGGTGAAACTTTGCTTTAAAACGCGACCAACGTTCAAGTAACAATAAGGCGAAAATAAACAACATCATGACTGCGGCAAGTTGCGCCGCCGCTGCATCATTATTGAGACCGAACCAGGTGCGATAAATCCCGGTGGTGAAGGTACTCACACCAAAGTAGTCAACAGCCCCGAAATCTGCCAGGGTTTCCATTAAGGTCAGCGATAGCCCTACCATGATCGCAGGCCGAGCCAGGGGAAGGGCAACAGAGAAAAAGCTGCGAAAGGGGGAACACCCCAGCGTACGGCTCACCTCCAGCACACAAATGGATTGAGAAAGAAAAGCCGCGCGGGACGTCAAGTACACATAAGGATACAGCACCAGCGAGAAAACCAGGATGGCCCCACCGAGGGACCGCACATCTGGGAAATAATATTCACCATATTGGAGATTAAATAATGAGCGGATACCCTGCTGAACAGGCCCCGCAACCTCTAATAAATCAGTATAAATATACGCAATAATATATGTCGGAATCGCTAAGGGTAATAAAAGCGCCCATTCAAACAAGCGACGCCCTGGGAACGTATACATGGCTGTTATCCACGCCGTGGACACACCAATGACACCCGCACCTAAAGTCACGCCAACCATCAATGCCAGCGAATTAATAACATAGTCCGCCAATACCGTATCAACCAAGTGAGACCACACAGGGCCTGCCGGCACAAAGACATAAACGGCAATGGTCGCGACCGGAACCGCAATGATCCCGGCGCATAACACCGCACAAAGCAGCCAACTGGAAGACGATAACAACCGAAAAGGGGCATAGCCGCGTACGGCAACGCCCCTCATCCGGTGCCTAACATTGTGAACAAGATAATTCACGTTATTGTTTTTTCAACACCTCTAAAAACAGCCTTGAAGAAAATCACGGCTGGCCGCCACTGGAGGCTTATTTCCAGCCCGCCCGGTCGAACACCTTGACCGCCTCTGCATTATGAATCCCTAACATTGTGATATCGAGCGAATCCTGCTTAAACGGATAACCCCAGGACTTAACGGTGTCACTCGGCGCCACACCGGCTTTCACAGGGTATTCAAAGTTCTTCTCAGCATACCAGCGCTGGGATTCATCCTGCACAAGAAACTCTAACAGTTTAACGGCATTATCTCGGTTTTTTGAATGCGTCACGACACCCGCTCCACTGACATTCATATGGGCGCCCCGATCATCCTGGTTCGGGTAAAATACTGCGACTTTTGCAACCGCTTCCTTCTGACCATCATTCTTTGTTGATGTCTGCATCATGCCAATATAGTAGGTATTAACCACCGCAATATCACACTCACCCACTGCCACGGCTTTGACCTGTGCGCGATCATTACCCTTGGGTGATCTGGCCATGTTGACCACTACAGCTTTAGCCCAGGCTTCTGCTTTCTCTACACCATGGTGGGCAATCAAAGAGGCTAGTAGCGACTGATTATAAATATTGCCTGAGGACCGAATACAAATACGGCCTTTCCACTTCTCATCCGCCAAGTCCTCATAAGTGGAAAGTTCGCTTCTTGAAACACGATCTTTACTGTAAACAATGACACGTGAGCGTAAAGAAAGACCGAACCAATGGTTATCTAAATCACGAAAATGAGCAGGAATGGCCTGGTTAAGAGTGTCACTTTCCACGGTTTGCAACAAACCCGCTGCCTCTGCGGCGTGCAAGCGGCCAGCGTCCACGGTTAACAAGATGTCTGCCGGTGAATTCCGCCCCTCGGTTTGCAAACGCTTGATGAGCTCATCTGCGCCGGCGGTAATCAAATTAACGCGTATCCCTGTACTTTGGCTAAACTGATCAAGTAATGGTTTAATCAAATTTTCCTTTCGAGCAGAATAAACATTGACCTCTTCAGCCGACCATGCAGGTACGGAGAAGAGCAAAACAACCGTAGCAATCACAATTGATTTTAAAATTTTCATTTTCACACCTTAAATTTAAGAAGAAACACCACAAAACCTTTATGCAAATGATAATGGTTATCAAAAACACTTTCAATAAATATATGTGCTGATCAGATGACATTAACGCAACTTCCTGAACTCACCCTGCCGATACCTCCTCCGCCGGCGCTTATGCAACACTCCGAGCATGCCCTAGATAACGTCTTACCCCATCTCAGAGATGGGCTGATTGAAGCGCCGAACCCGCAAGCTCTCTCGCGGCACCTGGATGCTATTTTTTCGGCCAGTCCTTTTATTGCCAAACACTGCGCAGCACAACCGGACCTGCTCGTATCGCTCCTCAACAGTGGAGACTTGTTATCGCCTTATTCAGCGGGGCAATACAGCAAAAACGCGCAGGCTGCGCTCACTTCCACAAGTGACGATGGCACGTTTATGCGCCAACTCCGCCACTTCAGGCATCGAGAAATGATCAGAATCGCTTGGCGCGACCTGGCAGGCTGGGCAGAGACAGAAGAAACACTGCGCGACCTCACCCACTTGGCTGAAAGCTGTATACAGGCCGCCCTGGCCCAAGCTCAGACCACACTATCTGACCGCTATGGTGTTCCACGCAGTGCTGCCGGTAAAGCACAAGAGATGAGCGTGATTGGCATGGGCAAGCTCGGTGGACACGAACTGAATTTTTCTTCGGATATTGACCTGATATTCGCCTTCCCCGAACGCGGCCAGACAGACGGCAAAACCAGCCTGGATAACCAACAGTTTTTTATCCGTGTGGGCCAACAGCTCATCAAACTACTGAACGAAACCACGGCAGACGGCTTTGTCTACCGGGTGGATATGCGGTTGCGTCCCTTTGGCGACTCTGGCGCACTGGCCGCAAGTTTCCCGGCCATTGAGGATTACTACTTGCTCCATGGGCGGGAATGGGAACGCTACGCCATGATCAAGGCCCGTGTGGTAGCCGGCCAGAGTGCTCAAAGCGACGAACTTCTCAAGAACCTGAAGCCCTTTATTTATCGGCGGTATCTTGACTATGGCGCTTTTGATGCCCTGCGCGAACTCAAGCGCATGATCAGCACAGAAGTCAAACGCAAGGGCTTACAAGACAACATCAAACTGGGTCCTGGCGGCATCCGTGAAATTGAGTTTATCGGCCAGGCTTTTCAACTCGTGCGCGGTGGACATGAACCGCAACTGCAATCACGCAGTATCATCACCACACTTAACAGGCTGGCTGAATCCGGACATATCCACCCCGATGACAGCGCAAAATTAATCGCCGCTTACGACTTCCTCCGGCGCGCAGAAAACCGCTTGCAAATGGTGGATGACCAACAAACCCATGACCTGCCCGCCGATAAAATCGAGCAAATGCGTTTGGCTTATAGCATGGGCTATCCCGATTGGAAGACCTTTTACGAGACACTCTCAAAGCATCGCCAGGTCGTACAAACACAATTTGACGCTGTTTTCCATGCCGACGAACCCGGTGACTCAGCCACCTCTGAACTCTGGCTCTCGGTGTGGGCCAGCGATGCCCACTCGGAAAGCTTTGAAAGTGCCGTACTAGAAGCCGGCTTTCAGCAGCCCGAAACCTGTGACCGATTAAGAGCCTTCAAGCGCTCTATCGAAAGAGCCCACCTGAGCCACACAGCACAAAAGCGCCTGGATACATTGATGCCACGGCTACTCCAAGCGCTCACACAATTGAACAATCCTGATGAAACACTTGGCCGCTTACTGCCTTTTCTTGAGCATACCGCGGGTCGAAGCGTCTACCTTTCCCTGCTCTTTGAACAACCCCATGCCTTGGACCGCCTCGTGCGGCTTTTCGGCGCCAGTGCGTGGGTCGCTGAGTTCATCATTCAGCACCCCATTGTTATCGATGAGTTGATTGATGAGCGACTCTCACTCAATTTACCGTCCAAGGCCGATTTGCTCCATGAAGCCCGGCAGGCACTTAGCCTTCACGGGGAAGACCTGGGCGAACAAATGGACGCCTTGCGGCGCTTCAGACAAGCACATATTTGCCGTATCGTCTGCCTGGACATTGAACAGAAACTGCCCCTGATGAACGTGAGCGACCAACTGACATGGCTGGCTGAAGCCGTGATTGGAGCCGCTTATGAGCAAGTACTGACTCAACTGACCGAAGCCCATGGTACACCAACTCATAGCGGTGAAGGAGGCGCGCAACACGCCGAGCTTGCCGTGATCGCCTACGGTAAACTCGGTGGCATCGAGTTGGGATACGGATCAGACCTGGACCTTGTTTTCCTGCATGACAATAACAGCCAAAGCGCTACAACAGATGGACCGACGCCCATTCCAAACACACAATTTTTTATAAAACTCACGCAAAAAATCGTGCACTTTCTGACAACCTTAACCGCTGCCGGCAAGCTTTATGATATTGATACACGGCTACGCCCTAATGGGGCGTCCGGCTTGCTGGTCAGTAGCCTCACTGCTTTCGAACACTATCAGCAAGACAAAGCATGGACATGGGAGCACCAGGCGCTGGTCCGCGCACGGGTCGTCGTTGGCAGTAAAAATTTTGAAGAAAAATTCCAGACCATTCGCAACCGCGTTCTCCAAAAAAAACGGGAGTCGGATGCTCTGCTCAAGGACGTGATTAGTATGCGGGAAAAAATGCGTAAGGCTTTGGGAAGCCACAAAGACAAGGGATTCCACATAAAACAAGACAAAGGAGGTATCGTCGATATTGAGTTTATGGTTCAATACGCGGTTCTTGTGTGGGGAAACAGATACCCGGCGCTGTTAGAATATACGGATAATTACCGTTTACTCGACGCACTGCAAAACAGTGGTGTGATGAAAGAAGGCGACGCCGGCCTGCTGAAAACGGCTTACCTCTTTTACCGCAACCGATTGCATCAACTGGCGCTGGAAGAAAAGCCCTCAATCGTCGAAATGGACACCGAATTATCCCGTTTCCGCGACCAGGTCAGCACCATCTGGCAGTCCCTGATGAGTCCGAGTAATCAACATTAGCAAATATTTAGCGGAGGATAGCCAATGTCAATGGCAGAATTAGATGGCCTTATCTGGATGGACGGAGAGATGGTTCCCTGGCGCGAGGCAAAAGTCCATGTGCTCACTCATACGCTGCACTATGGCATGGGTGCCTTTGAAGGTGTTCGCGCTTATAAAGCGGAACAAGGCACCTCTATCTTCAGACTAAAAGAACACACCAAACGGCTTTTAAACTCCGCAAAAATCTTACAAATGCCCGTTAAATTTGATGCGGAAACACTCAACGAAGCACAAAAAAAAGTTGTACTTGCGAATCAGCTTGAGTCGGCCTACATCCGGCCACTGATCTTTTATGGCAGTGAGGGCATGGGGCTGCGGGCAGATAATCTCAGTGTTCACGTCATGATTGCTGCTTGGGACTGGGGAGCTTACCTCGGCGCAGAAAACCTGGAAAAAGGCATTCGGATCAAAACTTCCTCATACACACGCCACCACGTCAATATCACCATGTGTAAAGCAAAATCTGTGGGCGGTTACATGAATTCCATGCTCGCGCTACAGGAAGCCCTGAACGACGGTTACGATGAAGCCATGCTACTGGATGTTGATGGCTATGTCGCTGAGGGCAGCGGCGAAAATATTTTCGTGGTCCGGGACGGTACCATCTACACCCCTGAGCTGACGTCTGCATTGGACGGCATTACTCGGCAAACGTTGATCACACTGGCAAATGACCTGGGCATCAAGGTGATTGAGCGGCGCATTACACGGGACGAGGTTTATATCGCAGACGAAGTCTTCTTTACCGGCACCGCGGCCGAAGTCACACCCATTCGCGAAGTTGATAACCGTACCATCGGAAACGGCGGCCGGGGCCCGATCACAACACAGCTTCAAAGCCTGTTTTTTGATTTAGTGCACGGTCGCAAACCTGAATACTTACAGTGGCTATCTCGCGTGGACAGCTAACGCGTCAGACACGACCTTCAGAACAGATTTTCACGTGCCAACGAGTCTCTCAATCACAACCCAGTTCCTACTGTTTCTGCTCCCAAGTCTTGTCCTCACGGTAGACCGGGGCGGAAGCACTATCATGGCGCTGCTGCTGTTGATGGGTATCTACGCGTCAATCAGATATTCAAACTGGCGAGGGCTAACCACAGCGGAAAAATGGATACTCTGGTTTGCGGGTCTCTATTTTTTAGTCAGTTTAGCCGCAACAGCTTATGGCGACTGGTCGGATACCGGCGTGAAAAAGCTGGAAAAACATGCCCGTATCTTGGCTTTTATTCCTATTTATCTACTTGTTCGCCAAAGTAAACCCAGCGAAGGCACTCTCTGGTGGGGCATCGCTATGGGCTGTTTTGCCACAGGGGGGCAAGCGCTTTATCAACACTTTGTCCTGCATATCGATCGTGTCACTGGCGCCAATAACTTCATCCATTTTGGCAATCTGACGTTGATTATGGGATTTATGTCGCTGGCAGGCACCTCTTATTTCAAACGCTTTAAGTGGGGGCCTCTTATCCCAATTGCAGCATTTGTCTGCGGTGTATTTGCCAGCATGTTGACCGGTACACGAGGCGCCTGGATTGCCATACCCGTACTGATTCTGATTCTGGTTTTACCCTACTTTAGAAAAGGTTCTCCTGCGCTGAAGTTCACGCTGGCGCTATTGTTTGTCAGCCTGTGTGTTAACGTGTATCTGATTCCGCAGACCGGCGTCAGCCAACGTATCCACAAAGCGGTTGAAGACATTGGGACGTATCAACCAGGTAAAACCTGGTCTTCAGTCGGCCTGCGCTTTGAGAACTGGCGAACATCGTATCAAATTATCCAGCAACATCCGTTAACCGGTATCGGTTTAGGCCGTTACAAGGAGGCCGCAGAACCTTATGTTGAGCAAGGCTTCGCCAGCCAGGGGATTCTAAACTGGGACCACCCGCATAATGAATACCTGGCCACACTGGTCAGCCGCGGAATCATCGGTGTTGTCGTTTTACTGGGCCTGCTGTGGGTGCCTTTTTATGTATTCTTCCAGGCTTTCCTGTTTTCATCACATCAGCAACCCAAACGCATCGCGCTGGCAGGTAGCCTGTTAATGGCGGCTTACATTGTTCACGGGATTCCAAATAATATTTTCGAGCGCGGTATCTCCTTGAGTTTCTTTGTCTGCGTACTCAGCCTCACATTAGCCTTACTTTATAACTACTTTTCAGCACAACAGACAGCGACAAGCAGGTGAACATTACACACGTTAACCTGGCAAAGGGCTTTCGGGGTGGAGAGCGACAAACTGAGCTGCTGATTCAGGCATTACAGCGAGCCGGGGTCAATCAAACGGCTGTCGTCCGCACAGGCAGCCCACTCAGCGAACGGTTAAGCACCATGCCCGGTTTGCAGCTTATCACCGCATCCACGCCTTATCTGTTAACAATAAAAAAGCTGGACAAAACCAGCCTGCTGCATGCCCATGAAGCCAAGGCCGGGCAATTTGCTTTCCTGGCACACTTGCTCATCGGCACCCCCTATTTAATCACCCGCCGGGTCCCACAGGTCCCTAAAAACAATTTTTTCACCCGGAATGTTTATCGGCAGGCCTGCGCGGTCGTTGCGCTGTCCAGTGCGATTCGACGGGTGCTGGAAACCTATGACAAGGGATTAAAGCCTGACACGATTCCTTCGATGGCAGCAGGCTTCCATGCCAACCCCAAGCACGTCAAAGCGATCAAAGACCGGTACCAGGGTAAATTTTTAGTTGGCCATATTGGCGCTTTGGTCACACGCCATAAAGGGCAGCAGTATCTGATTGAGGCGGCAAAAAAACTCACCTCACGAGTACCTGACATGCACTTTTTGTTTCTCGGAAAAGGAGATGATGAGGCGTTATTACGCGCAATGGCTAAAGACCTGCCTTCTGTTGAGTTTCTGGGATTCCAACACAATGTTGCTGACTATCTTGCAGCTTTCGATCTTTTTGCTTTCCCATCCTTGAACGAAGGACTCGGCTCTACTTTGCTGGATGCCATGGGAGCTGAAAAACCGATTGTGGCCAGCCAGGTCGACGGCATACCGGACATTGTGCACCATGACGTCAATGGTTTATTGGTACCGCCAGGTGACAGTGATGCTCTCGCCGATGCGTTATATCAGCTGTACAGCGCACCGGAGAAGCGTTTATCGCTGGCTCAGAAAGGACTGGCAATGGTAGCTGACTACCAGCCAGATAAAATCGCATCCCGTTACTTTAACTTGTACCGCCAATTAGAAGAAAAGACCCAGGCTCGAGAATGACGGCCCCAGGAACACGCTTGAAAGTCGTTGTCTTTGCACAAAACCGTGCCTTCTTCGGCACACAGTTGTTACATCTCCCTCTGCTACACAACTTAAAAAAATGGGGTAGTGATGACTCGCACGACAACACGGTTATTCTATTTTCACCTTTTAAGCTAAACAGCGCTTTTGTGCAGTCCGGAATCGTTGATCACATCGAATACTACCAGACCAGCCTCATCCGTATGACCCGAATGCTCAGGTCCCTCCGTCCCGATGTGATCGTTTCTTTGCGCCCCCAATCCAGCTGGCTTAACCTGGCAATCGGTATGAGCGGAGCCCCAATTCGGCTGGGGTACCAGTCACCGGGCAGCCACTTTTTTTATTCACATACTGTCCCGCGCAATACCCAGATATATCGGGGCTTAAACTACCTCAACCTGTTAAAAACACTGCAACCGCCCCTCCCTTTGCCAGACTTTTTCCTACACACTCAACGCCGCGCGGAACGGCAACCTGAACAATTCACCACCACCATTTGTTTGCTTCCTGGAGGGGGAGCAGGTGAATTCAAGCGCTGGGGCATCGAAAACTACCTGCAATTGGCTCACGCACTCAAACAGCACCGTGAGGATATCGGTTTTATCTTCATCCTGGGCAGTGATGAGGCCGACTATGTGCCGGTCATCAACGCATCACCACTTGCATTACATTGCGACATCTATATGAATGAAAGCGTGGAAAACTGCAGCCGGGCAATGGCAAGCGCTCACCTGTGTATTGCCAACGATTGCGGACCCGCCCATATCGCACAAATGCTCATGCGCCCGTTTATTGGCATTTTTAGTAATGCGGACGGTGACGTGGAAGCACGTATCGCCGAGTGGTTTAACCCTCACGAACATGCCCGCACCATCACCAGTAGCGTGGGCGAGGCGATACACACTATTCCGGTCGAGACGGTGAAAACCCTCGCGCTCGAACTGCTCGACAACAACATTCCGCCGGCAAATACGTTAAACTGACGCACTCTCTAGACACTCCACGACAGGATCGGCACATTCCATGAAAATCAGCGCTTTTTCTTTTTTGCGCAATGGCAGCAAACTCTATTACCCCATTGTTGAGTCTGTTCAAAGTGCCCTCCCACTCGTAGATGAATTTGTCATCGCACTGGGCAACTCCGATCCTGATGACACAACGCGCGAGCAGTTCGAAGCACTGAATGAACCGAAGCTGGTTTTATTTGATACCGTTTGGGATCTGGAGAAATACCCGCAGGGCACCGAACATGCCCACCAAACCGATCTCGCCAAAGCCCGATGTAGCGGCGACTGGCTGCTCTATCTGCAGGGTGATGAAGTCCTCCACGAAGAGGACCTTGAAACCCTCTACCATAATTGCGAACGCTATCTGGATGATGAACGCGTCGAAGGTATGCTGTTTGACTATTTACACTTTTGGGGTGACTACGCCCATGCTCATAACTCACATGCCTGGTACAAGCAGGAAATTCGTTTAATCAGAAACCGGCCAGACATACACTCCTTTCGCTCCGCGCAAAGTTTTCGTCGCATACCCGATTTTGACGGCATCTCCTACCGGAAAAAAGAAGGAACCTACAAGCTGAACTGCGTACATTCTGGTGCGCGTATTTTCCATTATGGGTGGGTCAGGCCTCCTCAAGCCATGCAGAAAAAGCGCATCTATTTCAGCACGAACCACCGGGGAGCTGATGCAGCACAAGCACAACAGGCCAGAGAGTCCAACCAGTTCGACTATGGCCCTTTAGAGAACATTCCCCGCTTTAATCAAACCCATCCGGCGGTCATGCAAAAAGCGATCGCCAACATGGACTGGCAGGATCACCTCTATGAAAAACGCCCTGATGGGCACCCACCTGTCAAACACAAGCACGACAAATTCAAATACCGACTGCTGACATGGGTTGAAAACACACTCTTTGGTGGCCGGCACTTATTTGCCTCCAAAAATTTCAATCGACTGAAATAAAGGCGAACGCTTGCGGTGAAAACCCGGACCGTTGGGCGTGATTCAACGCATCACTGCACAGATTGACTGATATAATCAACCGCTTATCAACCGTTACACAAAAGCACATGTCCCATTTGACCATTCCTGACTTTTCTCATGCCCGCGTGCTGATTGCCGGCGACCTTATGCTCGACCGCTTCTGGCATGGCAACACCACTCGGATCTCGCCGGAAGCCCCTGTGCCAGTTGTCAAAATCAACGTCAGCGAAGACAGGCCAGGCGGTGCCGGCAATGTCGCACTCAATGTTGCCGACCTTGGTGCACAAGCCACAGTCATTGGTTTGACGGGCAAGGACGACGCTTGCGCCCGGCTTGAAGCGATCTTTAAGCCGAAAGGTGTGCATTGCGAGTTCATCACCGTTGAAGGCAGCGATACCATTACGAAATTACGCGTTATCAGCCGACAACAACAGCTTATCCGCTTAGACTTTGAAGATGGTTTTATCCATGCGGATAGCAACGCCATAGTTAATACAACTCAAGCCGCCCTGAACCAGGCCGACGCATTAATTCTGTCTGACTATGGCAAAGGCGCTTTAAACGACCCCCAACCACTGATCAAACTCGCCAATCAGCACAAGGTTCCTGTGTTAATCGACCCCAAAGGGACAGACTTTTCTCGCTACCACGGCGCAACCTTGATTACCCCCAATATGTCTGAGTTTGAAGCCGTTGTTGGTCCTTGCCCTAACAACAGTATTCTGGAGGCTAAGGGATTAACACTCCTCCACGAACTCCATTTGGAGGCACTGCTGATCACTCGCAGTGAAAAAGGCATGAGTCTCTTGCGTAAAAACCAGCCTCCGGTTCACCTCCCTACACATGCCCGTGAAGTATATGATGTGACCGGCGCGGGTGATACGGTCATCGCCACGGTTGCCACGGCACTGGCGACTGGATGTGATTACATGCATGCCATTGAACTGGCCAACCTGGCTGCCGGCGTCGCTGTAGGTAAGCTTGGCACGGCCACCGTCGCCCCACAAGAATTGCAAGCGGCAACACTGTCTTTAGCCCCCCTGGACCGAGGTGTTGTCGACAAACCAACCTTGCTTGATCTGGTTGCCAAAGCTCGTCAAAGTGGTGAACGTATCGTCATGACCAATGGTTGTTTTGATATTTTGCACGCCGGGCACGTAGAGTATCTAAAAAAGGCCAGGGAGCTCGGTGACCGGTTGATTGTCGCCGTCAACAGCGACCACTCCGTAAAACAGCTCAAAGGTCCCAGTCGCCCGGTCAACCACCTTGAAGAGCGCATGAGTGTGCTGGCCGGTTTATCAAGTATTGACTGGGTCGTCCCCTTTCACGAGGAAACACCGGAACAACTCATTACAGAGGTACTACCAGACACACTGGTCAAGGGCGGTGACTATACAGCAGATCAAATTGCTGGTGCTCAACAGGTCACGCGAGCCGGTGGTAATATTGCTATCATCGACTTGCGAGAAGGTTGTTCAACAACGCGCATCATTAACCGGATTAAAGAAGGAAACGCATGATCATCGTCACAGGTGGTGCCGGGTTCATCGGCAGCAACATCATCCAGGCCTTAAACCAGCAGGGTTTTGATAATATACTCGCTGTGGATGACTTAACGAATGGTCACAAATTCCACAATCTCGCCGACCTCGAAATTGCTGACTACCTGGACTACGAAGACTTTCAACAACGTGTTCGCTCCGGTGCCTTTAAGGGGGAGAGCATCAAAGCCTTGTTCCATCAAGGTGCCTGCTCCACCACAACCGAGTGGGACGGCCGGTACATGATGAAGATCAATTACGACTACTCGAAAGACCTCTTGAACTTTTGCGAAGCTGGCAACATTCCATTTATCTACGCCTCCTCCGCCGCCGTGTACGGCAAAAGCAGCACATTTAAAGAGCAGCGTCTTTACGAAAAGCCCATCAATGTGTATGGCTACTCAAAGTTCTTGTTTGATCAGTACCTGCGCCGACGGATGGGTCAGTTGAGAACCCAGGTCGTAGGCCTGCGGTACTTTAACGTCTACGGCCCCCGAGAGCAGCATAAAGGCAGTATGGCCAGCGTGGCGTTTCACTTAAACAACCAGCTGCTTGAAAGCGATACCGTGCGCCTGTTTGAAGGGTGTGATAACTATGGCGATGGCGAGCAGGTGCGTGACTTTATCTACGTAGAAGATATCGCCTCCGTGAACCTGTGGTTTATGCAGAACCCCCAGTGCCGTGGCATTTTTAATCTCGGCACCGGACAAGCACGTTCATTCAATGCCGTCGCAGAGGCTGTTCTAAAGTTTCACGGACGGGGAAGCATTGAGTACATCCCCTTCCCTTCACACCTCAAAGGCAGCTATCAGAGTTTCACTCAAGCGGATATGTCAGCACTGCGAAGCATAGGATACAGCCACGAATTCACCTCACTGGAGCAAGGGGTCCAACGGTATCTCTCGATACTGAACACTCCTGACTAGGTCCTGATGTCACGTAAAATACTGGTTGTGGGCCCCTCATGGGTGGGTGACATGGTCATGGCTCAAAGCCTGTTTATGACACTCAAACAACAAGCCCCAAATGCCATTATTGACGTGCTGGCACCGTCTTGGTCCTTACCCGTAATTGCCCGCATGCCCGAAGTGAACCAGGGTATTGCTCTGCCCATTGGCCATGGCAAACTGAGGCTGTGTGAACGGTATAAAATTGGCCGACGCCTAAAGCAGCATCACTATGATGAAGCGATCGTTTTGCCTCGGTCAATGAAGTCTGCGCTGGTGCCTTTTTTCGCCAATGCCAAGCAACGCACGGGGTATCGAGGCGAATTCCGCTACGGCTTACTCAATAACATTTATTCACTGGATAAAAGCCGCCTGCCACAAACCGTACAAAAGTTCGTGGCGCTGGCCCACCTCAAAGCTGAAACTCAGGCGCCGGAAATACCCTTCCCTCAACTCAAGGTTGACCGGGCTAATCAAAAAAAACAATGTGAACGGCTCAAGTTACAAACAGACCGTCCCGCTGTTGCGTTCATGCCCGGTGCAGAATATGGCCCGGCCAAGCAGTGGCCTGCCGAGTACTTCGCTCAGCTTGCTCACAAGTTACTGGCATCGGGGCAAAGTGTTTGGATTTTAGGGTCCCAAAAAGATGCCCCAACAGGCGAGCAAATTATTCGTCATGTCGAAAGTCCGCACATTCATAATTTGTGTGGCCAAACGTCACTCACCGATGTCATTGATTTGCTGGCGGGCTGCCAACAGGCCATCTGCAATGACTCTGGCTTGATGCACATCGCAGCAGCCGTCAATACCCCACTTGTTGCCATTTATGGGTCGTCCAGCCCTCAAATGACGCCCCCGCTCACAACCCAGGCAAGTCTCGCTTACTTGAACCTGAACTGTAGCCCATGCTTTAAGCGCATCTGCCCGCTGGGGCATACAGACTGCCTCAAAAAAATCTCCCCCGAAGCTGTTCTCAAGCTTAGCCAATCTATGCCTGTAAAAGAAAACTGACAACCTGCCGCTAACCGTTCAATGCTTTCCGGGATGTATTGGTTTCAGCCAGGCAGACGCGACACAGGAATGAGTGTTAATCATTACTTAACACGGCTTAATTATAGGGAGTTAACTTACCGTGATCACTTTATTGCGCAAAGTACCGATCAACTTTCGTTTATGGTCCATGCTGGTTTTAACGCTGACGGCTTTACTGACTGTCTCGATCTACGTGGCGTACGATATAAAAGCACGCCAGCTTGTGAACAAAAAACATCAATTGGCTGAACTGATTAACGCGGCTAAAAGCACTGTCAAATATCATGAAGAACAAATCCAAACTGGCAAACTCACCCGCGAAGAAGCAGAAACACGCGCATTGTCCATACTCAATAGCATCCGTGGCAACCAGGATGCCTACCTGACCGTTCTAACAACGGATGGCCTCGTTCTGCAACACCCTCACCAACCCGCACTAGTTGGCCAATCACTCACGCAACTAAAAGATATTAACGGCAAATTGTTTGTTAAAGACATTATTGGGCAGCTGTCTCGGGAAGGCCAAGCGGTCGTCGACTATTTCTGGCAGAAACCGGGCAGTGAAAAGCACTTGGAAAAACTGTCCTACGCCGAGACGATGGGTTACAAAAACTGGGCGGTTATGACCGGCGTCTGGATTGATGACTTAAATGCACAACATGCCAGCTACCTATTTGCAATTGTCGGCGTCATGCTCATCGCAGGGGGGCTTCTGAGTATCCCATTGATCCTGATCTCTCGTAGCATTACTCAGCCTGTTAATCACGTTTCTCAAGCTATGGCACAAATCGCAGAGGGGAATGGCGACTTAACACAACGATTGCCCACCAGCGGCAATGATGAAATTTCCAAGCTATCTCGCGCATTCAACAAATTTATAGAAAAAAATCAAGATACTATTGCTGAAGTCAGCCACTCAAGCCACACGCTAACAAGCAGTTCAGAGAACCTGAATGCCATTGTGGCAAGTTCGTCGGCAGGATTCTCAAAACAAAAAACGTCTCTGTCTCAGGTCGCGCATATCATCGATGGCATCAGCGAGCGTGCCGAGCATGTGGCGGACAATGCCAAACAAGCTGCGAGCATGGCCACCGCTGCACAAAAAGAGACTCACCAAAACCACCATAATGTTCAGAAAACCATCAGCGCCATTGACAGCATGACAAAAAACTTTAACGCAGCCCACGATGTTGTCAACCGGCTTCAACAGGAAAGCGAAAATATTGGTTCGGTCATCGATGTCATTGGCAGCATCGCCGAGCAAACGAACCTGCTTGCACTCAACGCGGCGATTGAAGCGGCCCGAGCAGGCGAACAGGGCCGTGGCTTCGCGGTCGTCGCCGATGAGGTCCGCACACTGGCCAGTCGTACACAAGAATCGACACAAGAGATTAATCAAATGATTGAACGGTTGCAAAGTGGCGCCAAAGAAGCAACCGCTGTCATGGAAAACAGCCATTCCGATACTGAAAACACCTTATCTCAAGCAGCGCAAACCAGTGATTCGTTACAAAACATCTCCAATGCCATTGAAAGCATTAGTAGTATGAACCAACAGATATCTGAGCTGGTCGCCACGCAATTTAGCGCAGTGCAAGAAGCCAATACACGAATTATCCAGGTCACCGAGCAAACAGAAAACGATTCCCAAACCCAGGAAGCTCTCTCATTGGAGGCAGAAAAACTGGCACAGCAGGGTGAAGCACTAAAACAGCTGATTGTCCAGTTTAGAATCTAATCGTAAACTCTGCACGTTACCTTAGCTGGCTGGTCAATATGACCAGCCAGTTTTGATTGAGACCTTAAGTTGAGGCTGCAGGTAAGACGCCCACAAAAGCTTCGATGGCTTTCAAAACATGTTCCGGTGTTTCCAAGTGGGGATAATGACCGGCTTCGGGTATTTCCAAAACAGACAGAGGACGGGTGATGCACTCCCGAGAAAGCTCCAGGTTCGGCCTGTACCCATAGTTATCTTTTTCACCAAAAATTTCCAATACCGGACAGCGGATCTGCTCCAACTCACGGGCATAGCTTTTTTCCTGAAAAGCCCGGGTTTTTGACCGGCCGGCCCAATCAAAAAAAAGTGTATCGGTATTGTCACCGTGAAAAGGTACAAGTTTTTCTCGCAACTTACCCGATTTGTATGCGGCCTCGGCAAGGTCAACCCCATCAATACACTGTGGGTGCATCACTAATTGCGGTGCCATGGCAACCACGCCACGTACCGTATCAGGGTGCTTCGCGGCAGCCAGTAAAGCGACAGCTCCCCCAAAACTGTGGCCAATGAGCACAACGTCTTTAAGCCCAAAGTGCCTAAAAATATCGGTCAACGGGGCGCCTGCTTCGTCTTCTCTGGGATCCCCCTCACGTGGCACAACAAGAGGATCAGACTTTCCATGCCCCCAGCGCTCGTAAACAATCGCAGCTAAACCGGTCATTTCTGTCACCTGAGAGGGAAAGTCCCGCCACATCGCAATGCAATCAAGCCCGCCGTGAATAAAAACAAGTGTGGGTTTATCGGCACGGACCTCGCCGATCTGTAAGGTATTCACCCGATGTCCCGCCGCATGTATAAATTGCTCCATTAATCCCCCCATTTCTAGTTTGAATAAAGCATTCTAGTCACCTTAACAGTCCCCTCACAAGGCCTTTATCTCACTTACGCCAGCAGGCTCATTTACGTTGATGTAAAATACGCGCCATGTAATCACATCAATAAACCAGACCAAAAATTGGGGGAATCATGGCCAAACGTCAGCCTGAAACTAAAATTGCAACCTGTAATGCCGATCAAATCCTCGTTAGAGACAAAGATTTGGTCGAAGAATTGATCGGTAAAATCAGTTTTACCGATATGATTTACTTTCACATACTCAATCGGATGCCAACAGAAACCGAGACAAAAGTACTCGATTCCGTGCTCGTCACACTCATGGAACATGGCTTTACACCCAGCGCTATTGCTTCACGCATGATTGCCATGAGTGACCCGACCGCCATCCAGAGTGCTGTCGCTGCAGGTCTTTTAGGAGTAGCCGGTACTTTTGTGGGAACGATGGAAGGTGCCGCCAAAAATCTCTACACCATCCTCGAATCTGACTTGGGTGTAGAAGCCGCGGCCGAAAAAATTGCCCAGGAATACCGCACCGCCAAAAAACCCATTCCAGGTTTTGGGCACCCTATCCACATTCCAGATGATCCCCGCTCCCCCAAACTCTTTGAGGTCGCCCTGGAAGCCGGCGTGGATGGCAAATACATTGACGCGATGAAAGTCCTTTCACGAAAGGTAGACGAAGCTTGGGGACGCCACCTCACGATTAACGCAACAGGTGCCATTGGTGCCGTGCTCTGTGAAATCGGAATACCTTGGGATATCATGCGGGGCGTTGCTGTCATTTCCAGAGCGGCCGGCTTGGTAGGACACTTTGCTGAAGAAAAAGCCATGCCCTCCGGCAATTACATGTGGAATGCCATTGAGGAACAGATCCCCTACACAGGGGAACGCAAACTGGGTGAGTAAATTCCCAGGTGGGTGCACTCAAGGCACCCACCCCACCAACCCTATTTTGAGAGACCATGACAACAGGATTAAAAGCGCCCGAACTGCTATCCCCGGCGGGAACCCTCAGGAATATGAAATTTGCCCTGGCTTACGGTGCTGATGCCGTCTACGCCGGGCAGCCACGCTATAGCCTGCGCGCCCGGAACAATGACTTCTCACTGGAAAACTTAAAAGCCGGGATAGACTATACGCATAAGTTGGGGAAAAAATTCTTTGTAGCCAGTAACCTGTTACCACACGATAGTAAAGTTAAAACCTATCTGAAAGACATGGCGCCCGTTATTGATCTTGGGCCCGACGCACTGATTATGTCAGACCCTGGGCTCATCATGATGGTAAGGGAGCACTGGCCCGACACACCTATCCATCTCTCCGTACAGGCAAACACCACCAATTCTGCCGCCGTTAAATTCTGGCAGTCCGTTGGTGTGAAGCGCATTATCCTATCCCGAGAGCTCTCTCTCGATGAAGTAGAACATATCCGCCAGAGCTGCCCAGACATGGAGCTTGAGGTATTTGTTCATGGCGCCTTGTGTATCGCCTACTCCGGCCGTTGCTTGCTGTCAGGTTACATGAATCACAGGGACCCCAACCAAGGCACTTGTACCAATGCCTGCCGGTGGAAATATGACGTTACCGAAGCCAGTGAAAATGAAACAGGTGATATTGTCGAGACACCGGTCAATGGCGTACAAACCTTTGACCCCAAGGGAAAAGTCTTTTTGTTGGAAGAGCAAAACCGACCAGGCGAGAAGATGCCCATCTTTGAAGATGAGCACGGCACCTACATCATGAACTCGAAAGATCTGCGCGCGGTACAACACATCAACCGTTTGACAAAAATGGGCATCGATTCTCTAAAAATAGAAGGTCGGACAAAATCACACTACTATGTGGCCAAAACGGCTCAAACGTACAAAGAGGCCATACAAGATGCCTTGGCCGGAGTCGACCGGAGCAAAGATCACATGGTGGCACTGGATGGCCTTGCCAACCGCGGTTACACGGAAGGCTTTTTCCGCCGCCATGTACCACAGGACTACCAAAACTACGAGCAAGGCGCTTCACAAAACAACGCACAAAAGTTTGTTGGCGAAATCATCGGCGTTGATTCCCAGCACGGGATGATTGACGTCGATGTCAAAAACCGATTCACCGTCGGCGAGCACTTACAACTGATGACTCCCGCAGGTAACTACAACTTCCAGCTCACTCGCATGACCAACCTGCAAAACGAGCCAGTTGAGGTGGCGCCCGGCTCTGGCCATGTCGTCCGGTTACCAAACCCCTGCGCAGAAGACGTGAAATTCGGCTTATTGGCTGTTAATCTTTGAGTTGCCTCATCAAATCTGCCATCGTATCCACAGTCTCCAGCTTGGATAGCGTTTGCAATACGGCAGAAGCTTTTGAGCGCCCCCAAACCGGCTCCAGAATATCCAGCACTTTATTTTGAATTTTCTCTGCCTTGACGGACAACGGTGGAATATTCGTCATCACATCTACACGGCCTGTCAGGGTCTGCCCTGACTTGGTATTGATCACCACGCGGCTTTCCAGCTCACCGAGGCGATCATCGCGAATCACTGTGATGTTTTCGTACAGCGCCTTGCCCCTCAAGTCATGGACTTTTTCATCAGTAAAGGCCTGCATCCCGGTATGCCCCCGCAACAGCGCATTAGCAACACAGTAATTTATGCTGAATTTGCCTTCCAACCCTGTTTGAGGTGCCAGGATACTCGCTGCGTCAACAGCCAGATGGGAACAAGACACATGGATTGACTGAATATCCTCAATGGCCAAACAGTTCGTTTTTACAACCTCAAGAGCCGCTTCGATGGGGGCATGAGTTCCATGACAGGACGCATGATATTTTTGCGCCACGCGATCAATATCCCACTGCCTCGCCAGGTGATCAAACGCACTGACATTGTTTTCACTGGCCATCACACTTAAAAAGCCAAATGGCCCTTCAATGATATTATTTGCACTGGTAAACCCGTCTTCAGCCAGCAAGACGGAAGAAACCGCATTCGCAGCAGCATTGCCCGCATGAAAGGGTTTACACATGGTACCGAAAACGCGTTTGAGGCCACCGGCTTGGGTGGCCGCGATACCCAAGGCGTTCAATGTTTGTTCACGATTGAGTCCAAGCAAGCGCGCAGCCGCCGCCGCCGCACCGACATGTCCCAGTGTTGAGGTGGCATGCCAGCCCTTCATGTAATGTGATTTCCCCACGCACTCACCCAAGGTTGAGGCAACCTGCAGCCCCACAATAAAAGCCGTGAGAAAATCACGGCCACTGTGTGACCGCCATTCAGCCAGTGCCAGCGTTCCCGGAAATAAAACGACCGAAGGGTGACCAATCATGCTCATGCTGGAGTCATCGTAATCCAACGCATGCGAAGCCGCGCCATTAATCATCGCAGCCTGCTCAACGTTTTTTTTCTGCCAATGCCCGATCAGAGAGGCCTGCTCATAGCCCCCCATCCGATCGGAGTGCGCCCTCAATTTTCCAACCAGAGGCTCATTGGGCCAGCCACAGCAACACCCAGCCAATCCTGGAAACACACTTTCGCATGCCCGTACACGTCTTCAGGAATACTGTCAGTGTCTGTGTCAACAATGAATGTGGCAAGCTCTTCTGTGAGAGTACGATCAACCATAACCTTCCCCATATTTGCCTGTGGTTATTTTTTATCAGTGTGGACCGCTTAGGTGAAGCACTCACGATCACAAATGTTCCCGTCGCCGCACTACCTCTTTTTCAACTGCGCCTTATGCACCTTGCCCGAGGCCGTGAGTGGTAGCGCATCCAAAACTTCGAGGTGGCGGGGATATTTGTAACGCGCCAGCTTTCCTTCAAGAAAACGATGAAGGTCTGCCAGGCTCAGATTAGCGCCCTTTTGCAACACCACAAAGGCTTTACCGGCCTCCCCCCATGTCTCATCATTAACCCCCACCACTGCGGCATGCACAATGCCCGCGTGCTGCATGAGTACTTTTTCCACTTCGGCAGGGTACACATTCTCCCCTCCTGATCGATACATATCTTTAGCACGATCAACAATATAAAAGTATCCGTCTTCATCCATAAAGCCAATGTCACCGGTATCCAGCACACCTTCCTGGCTTAAACTTTCTGCAGTTTTTTCCGGCATGCCCCAGTAACCACTCATGACCGTTGGCCCTCTCGCCAGAATTCGCCCCTGTGTCCCGGGTTGCACAGCTTGGCCGTTTTCATCCGCGATCCATACATCATTGCACATACCGGGCATGCCGACTGACCCAGCTTTACGATGAACATCTTGTCCAGGCAGCACCATCATGGCGGAATTTTCGGTTTGTCCAAAAACTTGCTGTAAATGAATCCCTCGATCGGCCAACGTTTCCAGAAGAGATGCCGGCGTACGCTCACCACCCCCTAGTACTTGCCGCACGCAAGATAAGTCCATGCGGTCCAGCTCACCCGTCTCTAACACAAACCGCCACATTGTGGTCAGTGCCAGAATAATTGTGGGCTTGTATTTTTCAATATCTCTGGCAAACACGCTGGGATCAAAGTGTTTGCGCAGTAAGAAAGCCGCTCCCCGAAAAAGAACAGGAGTGAGAACAACCGAAAGCCCCGCTGAGTGGAAAAGTGGAATTTGCGCAAGAAAAATATCATCTGAGCGCATATCCGTATACATCACAACCTGCATACATTTAAAGTAGGTTTGTAAATGTGAGACTACCGCACCTTTGGGGTTTCCGGTCACACCGGAGGTGTGGATAATCGCAAGCGGGTCCATGAGTGAGACCGGGGTATCCGGGTGAGGTTCTGTGCTCGGCTCAGCTTTGATCCAGCTTTCAAACGGACTCACCCACTGCGGATAATCCTCAAACAGATCCGGCGTTTCCGTGACGACAACAAAGCCTCCGGGCCGAATGGAAGTAGCATTTCGGATCTTTGCAACCTCGGCGGTCATCTGCTCGTCAAAAATGAATAAACAAGCACCGCTATTGTTCAGCTGATATTGGATTTCCGGTGCAACCAGCCGAAAGTTGAGCGGGACAAAAATGGCACCTAACTTAGCCGCTGCAAAGTAGGTCTCAATAAAAGCAGGACCGTTGAAAAGCAGCGTGGCCACCCGGTCGCCTTTTTTTAGGCCCGACTTTTTCAGTGCGTGAGCAACCTGGTTAACTCGCACATTCAGCGTGTGATAAGTGACCGGGACGTCTTCAAACACGAAGGCTGTTGCATCCGGCGTGAGCTGGGCACGCTTGCGGGCGATATCTCCGATGCCCCAGGCAAGCTGAGATGGATGGTCACCAAATACAAGCCTGTCAGCCGTCATGCTACTTGCTCGCTACAATGAGCGACACTCTCTTTCCAGGCGATGGAGTACATCATCAGGAAACCATTGTTTTAATTGTTCGGGCGTCACTACCGTCTCGTTATCTTTGTAATCAAGCCAATGCAGTGCTTTCTCTCGATAGCGCGTTTTCAAGCGGGCATCAAAGCCCTTTTTCTTCAACTCTTTCTCTTTTTTCAGTGCATTGCGCCGTTCTTTGAACAAGCCCAGGGAAATCATGTTTTCCATCCCGGCCTCTGTCATGACATAAAACTCTCGAATTCCTTTGTCTTTCAGCGCTTTTGTCGTAAGACTCGCCGTTTGGCCGTTTGGTGGCGCAATATACACACGGTAATACGCGATTTCTTTTTCTGTCAAAATGCGCTCACTGGGATTAAGGCCAACATCAACTAATTTAACAACGGCATCGGCCGTATCTGCTTCTGTTTCAAAAGGTCCTACAGTAAAGCATAGGTCACTCGCGGATACCGTATTTTCCACAATCTGTTGCAGCGCCGACTCTTTTTCATTCGGCTCATCAGGCGCTTTCTCTTCAGCCTCGGCAGACTCAGAAGGAAGTGAAGACATGACCGGCGGTAACTCCGGCTTCGACTCTGATGTTTGCTCTTCTTCCACAGGAGCTTCCTCATTGGCCTGGTCAGCGGCTTGAGTATCTTCTTCATCTTCTTTCTCCTGCTCCAGGACTTGAGGCTCTTCTTCGGCCTCATCCTGCTCAGCAGAAGGTTCAACCTGAGCAGGAATTTCAGGCTCTAATTCTGTTTTCGGTAATGACTCATGCACTTCTGATTGTAAAACCAGCTGTTCTACTTGCGTAGAACGTTTACGAGTTGTGTCCGAGTCAGGCTCGGTATGAATATATTTTCCCCAAAGAAAAAACAGAATATTCAGCAAGATAAAAAGCAGAACAAAAGGTCGCATAATTATGTTCAGTAAAGGGATAGGCCCATTAATACCAGTGATTCAACGAAGCACGTTTCCATGTGCAAGCATAACTGAACCTGCTGTGCATCGCCTCCCGTGATGAAGTGAGTCAGAGGCTCATTGGCTTCGGCAGTCGCTAATTCGAGCATCCGATCAATACCACCGGCAATAGTGTACAAGGTGCCTCCTGAAATCGCATCTTCTGTGTTACTGGCGAACAAATTTGTTTGCCCCGATGCAACGGGTAAATTGTAAGCGCGCCTTCCCAGTGACTCGCGCATGGTCTGCAGCCCCGGAAAAATACAACCGCCTAAGTGTCGGCCTTGTGACGAGACCAAATCAACGGTAACGGCCGTGCCGCAGTCAATCACAGTGAAACCCGTTTCGCACAATAATTGCCCACCCAGCATGGCAGCCCACCGGTCATTCCCAAGCTGCTCCGGCACCTCATATGCACTGACCAGTGTTTTATACATACGAGATGATTCAGCAAAAACAGGTACCAGTCCCCAAGCCCGTTGCGTCCAGGCGGCAATAACGTCATTCAGCTGGGTATCCGCCACGCTACAGACAACAACTTTGTCAGGTTGATAATCGCGCCACACATGATCGAGCTGTGAAGCCAGTTTTTCACGAAACCACACCAAAGCCCGCTGTTCAACAAGCCCTCCTTCAGACCAGAGCCCCCACTTTAACCGCGTGTTCCCTAAATCTACCAGCAAGCGCATGATTTAGTTTTTCCGCCTGACACTGACTTCCCCCGCATAGAAGCGCTTCACATGACCCTGCATATCAACACACAAAGCTCCGCTGGAATCAATACCGGTTACCACACCGCTTTCAACTGTTTCGTTTGAAAAGATGTCCACCGTCTTACCACGCAATAGATCAAACGGCTCCCACCGTTCAGAAAAAGCGCTTAAACCCATTTGTTCAAAGGTATTAAGCGCATTCAATAAATGCCCTATCAGCGCACCAATGATCCGGTTCCGCTCCGGCACGATGTCAAACACGTCTGTCAGGTTGGCCCACGGCTGACCAATGTTATCAGCCTGCTTTTCGGGCATGGTGTAATTCATTCCCACGCCAGTAACGGCACGCAAATCACTGCCGTGGGAGCTCATCTCGACCAGCAAACCCGCCAACTTGCGATTGCGCCATAAAAGGTCGTTTGGCCACTTGAGTCCAACATCCTTTGCGCCAAACTGACGCAACGCCTCAGCAACAGCAACACCGGCCGCTAAGCTGAGCCCCATCATCTGATCAGGCGGCTGGCGAAACCGGCGACGTATTGAAAACAAAATGGACCCTCTTGGAGAAACCCACTCGCGTCCTCGGCGCCCCCGGCCTGCTGTTTGTTGCTCGGCCACGCAAACTGTAGGGATAAAATCATGCCCCTGAGCATTCATTAAACGGGTATTTGTGGAGTCCACCAGATCCAGCAGTTCCAAATCCACACGAAGGTTTGGCGCAATGCGCCCGATCTCATCCAGAATAACTGTCCGGTTGAGTTTATTTATTGGTTCCACAAAGGCGGTGTCCACTCAGTCGTATAAAACGACTAAGCATTCCTGTTTTTTCCGGATTTGTCTACATTCTTGGCTCAGCAGCAAAGAAGAGAGTGTGGAAGCCACCTAAAACGTACACAACGTTTGACACAAAAAAACCCGTTAGCATTTCAGCGAGGCGCTGAGTGTTTGCTCGCAAGTCGCCGCCTGTTTATGTGTTTATTAGACCTGTTTCGGTGAGTAATGCTTGCTTTCTCGAATCACCGATTTCGTTCCAGTGTCGGTCACAGAGCGCACCTTCAAAGGCATAGAGGTAGTAACAAACAGGCAGGGTCTCATCCGGATACTGTGCTTTAAGTTTCTGGTGGGTGAGAGCAGGTCCTGAGCAGCGTAAATCGTCCTCTGTGAAAATGCCGATTTCGTTCAGCCGGCTTGCAATCTTTTTGCCAATGTTTCTAAGATCTGTTAATCGTCTGTTTTGCATAGGGCTAACATATTCCAGTCACGCCATAAGACCACTTCCCGGTTTACCTTGCTCACAGAAGGTGAACAATCTGTGCAAATTTTCCGATTTTCTCATCAGCCAGACAAGCGACTTCTCAACCAATAATCGATCGAAATTTTACCCGCACCCAGTAAACAAAGAGTCAATAACATGGCCCCCCAGTAACGGTGGTCATAGAAACCCTGTTCCCATAATACGGGATAGGAAATAACAGCAACGATGTTAAAAACAAACAGCACCGCTGCCGCCGGGCGTACCAAAAAACCGAACACCAGGAGCACAGGAATGATTAACTCTGTCGCAGTCGCCAGGTAAGCCGCCAGCTCATAAGGTAACAGCGGAACGCTGTACTCCGCTTCAAACAAGTAGAGCGTACTATCCCAGTTAGCAATTTTTGTTTGTCCTGCCCGGAAAAAAGCCTCCGCAACCAGCAGCCGCATGGCGAGCAGGATAACGGGGGTTGTGTATTCCACCAGTGTCTCGACCAGGCGATCATAGCTTTTAATCAGTGTTGTTATCATTTTTATCTCCTTAATCCAGCATTTCAAAATCATCAATCACACCTTTGATGATCATGTTCTGCAGGAATGCTTCAAAATCAGGTGGTGGGCTGGTCTCTCCTAAAGCAATACCTCGGGTGATAGCCTCTAAAAAAGCATATTCTGGTGGCGAAACCGCCTGACACTGAATCTCTTGATTAGCCGCTCCAGAGATGATTATCTGCTGCGGAATCGCCACCACCACGTCCTCCAGACAGTCATTCCGCACACCGTTAACAATATCCAGTACGGCAAAGTCTGAACAGATCAGGTGGACATTCTTGGCTAACTTAAAAAGGATATTGGGCCACTCTTCCGGGACAACCAGCGCCAGCTTTTCAAACGGGAAAGGCATTTCAACTTTCCAATATTCGTTGACCTTTGCATAAGCCCATTCAAGACGGGCAACGTCGGCCAAGTAGGGTGTGCTTTCGGCCTGCGAAAGGCAAGCAATAAAGTCAGGTAGATCTGCTCCGTAATGTGTCACAGAACCTTCAGCTGGCGGATGTTGACGGATAAACGCTTTACATAACTGTGCAAAAAACGTATCTCCCACCAGTGCATGGGTGACGGGAAATACTCCTGACAGGACCTCGGATAAGCTGATGTAAAAATTGTTTCTGTAGAGCTGTATCCGTTGATCGGCCTGAAACGTACCCGGCAAAATCTGTAAGGAAAAGGCTTCGCTCTTATCCAGCAAAGCAGATGAAAACTGTTCCTGAATCTCTTTCAAGCCCATGCTGCCACCTGTTGTATGGCTGCATTTATTTGGCGGGCTTTCGCCGCTTCTTCCTCCAGTACAGTCAAGTCAGGGATATCGGTATCCCATTCGATCAGTACAGGTGCCTCTGTTTGTATCGTGGCTTGACGATAAAGTGCCCAGACTTCGTCATGCACACGGCTGCCATGTGTGTCGATCAAAATGGCACCGTCCTCGTACTCATTCACCGTAAATCCGGCCAAATGAATTTCTTCAACCGCAGACCAGTTAATCGATTCCAGATAAGTGGCTGCCGAATCACCATGGTTACTGGCGTTAACGTAAATATTGTTCAGATCGAGCAGTAAACCACAACCCGTACGCGCCTGAAGCTGATTAAGAAACTCCCATTCTTTCATATGAGAAACCGCAAACTGGAGATAAGCCGTCGGGTTTTCAATCAGTATTTTTTGTCCAAGCTCCGTTTGCACGCAATCAACCTTTTGACAAAAAAGATTGAGCGCTTCTTCTGTATAGGGCAGTGGTAACAGGTCGTTGAAAAATTGCCCATTGGTCCCCGTCCAACTTAAATGTTCTGAAATCAGCGCGGGTTGAAATTCATTGATCAAGGCTTTTAATTGCTTCAAGTGATGTGAACTCAGTTCATCACAAGAACCTAATGACAAACCTACCCCGTGGAAGCTGAGTGGATAATGCGGCGCAATTTCCCGCAAAAAATGGCGGTTAAGCCCACATTCGTCAAAGTAGTTTTCGCTGTGCACCTCAAACCAGGGAACTTTGGGTTTGTTCTGTACGACCTCCTCATAGTGAGGCGCTCGCAGCCCCAAACCAACAGCTTTGGCGGGAATTTGGTTCTTTTCCATGATATTTTTTGGCACTTATCCCATGCGTTGTGACAGGATAAGTGCAGCACCTTCAAAAAATAATTAAGACTTGGGCGTTAAGCTGCCACCCACAAGCTTTTCACAAAGACCTTTGGGAACCGCCACGAAAGCATCTGGCTGACCGTCTTTCTTAGCAGTGCCCGCGCAAGAACTGTTTGATGTTGCGCAGTCATTTTTACCTGCTTTAGAAACACCGTAGCATTTCTCTTTGTCAGCTGCGACAGCCGGCGCAGTCGCCAGTGTAGTACCCATTGCTAAAAGACCTGTTAATGCAGACACAACAGCAATATTTGATTTCTTCATGTTGAAATACCTCACTTTAGTTAGATTGTGGTTTGTGTACTTGCGATGAAATGCGTGTTTCATGCAAGTACCGATTCCGCCAGCTCATATCGCGCAAAGGTTTCGAAACAAATCATTCACAGCAGTAACGGCTACGACTTTGTTCAACATTGGCTGGAAACTGGGCACCTTTCGGATACCTGTGAGCTAGGACTAACGCTGTGAGTAGAAGTTCACCACGGATAAAGTTTTTTTTCACTCAATGGTAAAATCGAGAAGAGCACATCCCTTTCCGAAGAGAAAAAAATAGTCTCAACCCGTGACCGCCCGCCTTCACGATAACGGCTGCATTGGACTCACAATGAAATCAGACGGTTATTGGCTAGGTGTCTTTGCGACTTAACCACGCATCTCGTTCCGGTGACTGGCCGGTTATTTTCAGTAAGGGTGTATTCTTTTCTGCCTGCTGCAAGACAACGGTAAACGTCATTAATTCATCCCGACGAAAACCGATGATGACCACACTTTGTCCCTGCTGACAGCGCTTCAAAAACTGATCCAGCTTTTTGGGTGTTACGCGCAAGCCATCAAAAGCCAGCAATTCATCACCCGCAGAGATACCGGCCTTTTGCGCAGCTCCCCCATCGAACACATGTGTGACTTTAACGCTATCTGAACCCGACATCTTTAGACCCAAGGCCAATGGTGCAGACAGCTGGCGCTCTTCACGGCCATTTAACAATGGCTCTGAGGCATATCCCCATGTTAGCTCAACACCCACTTGTTTGAGTAACGGGGCCAGCGCAATATCCTCTGTACCCCGCAAGGCTGTATCGAAAAATGCGCTGAGGTTAACGCCTGTGTACTCGGCAATTTTTTCCTCAAGCACCTTTTCACCTACCCCCTGTTGGTGAATGCCAAACTCTTCCCACAACGCAAGCATCACATCGTCCAACCCGCGTCTCCCTTCGGTTTTAAACCGGATGGTCAAATCCAGCGCCAACGCTATGAGAGCACCTTTGGTGTAGTAGCTGACGATCGCATTGGGCGCATTTTCATCTTGTTTATAAAATTTTGTCCACGCATCAAAACTGGAGTCACTGACACTCTGTTTATGCCGCCCCGTACCCTGATAAACGCGACTGAGTGTTTTGGCCAACAGCCCCAGATAACGCTCATGATCGATCAAACCGCTGCGCACCAAGGCCAGATCATCGTAATAAGATGTGATGCCTTCAAAAGCCCAAAGCAGGCGTGTGTAGCTTTCTTTTTCCAACTGATAGGGGACAAATACTGCTGGCTTGATGCGTTTGACATTCCAATTGTGAAAATATTCGTGGCTACACAGCCCAAGAAATTCAAGGTATGCATCCGAAATGGCTGTATCGCCTTGAACCGGCAAACTTTCACGAGATGTGATCAAACTTGTAGAGGAGCGGTGTTCAAGCCCGCCATACCCTTCGCCCACAACCATGACGAGAAAAAGGTAGTGGTCAAACGGCGCCTCACCACCGAAAAATTGAAGGTGGTGCTCGCAGATCACCTTGAGATCGGCACAAATGCGTGCAACATCCGTTGAGAACTGACCGGTTAAAATCAGTTCATGAGGCACACCTCCCGCTTCAAAAACATGACGGGTAAAACGCCCCATTTCAACGGGGTGATCAATGAGCTCATCGTAATTGTCTGCCACGTAGTGACCAAAACCTTGCGTATTTATTTCTGTGCTGCGCATGGCTGTGGCCACTTGCCAGTCCTCCAGGTGGGCAGCAGGGGTACAAATTTCAACGGAACAGGCTTCTTCTTCCTGACCATTTACACAGACGAACACACTGGTGCCGTTGAAAAAACCATGGGTGGTATCCAGATGTGCCGAGCGAACGGACAAATCCCACGCATAGACATCATATTCTAGATGGAGTACCCCGCTTACCGGACGGCACGCCCAGGTACTTTTATCCACCTTTTCGATCGGGACCGCTTGACCATTACTGTAAGCATGAATTTCTACAAGGTTCTTCGCAAAATCGCGAATCATGTAACTGCCTGGGATCCAGTTGGGCAACGTGAACTTCTGTCCGTTCGCATCCGGCTGAAGAATGGTACATGTGACATGAAAGATATGCGCTTCTGGCGATGCCGCCGCAATTCGATAATGAACGTTTTTCACCGATAACACCCTACTGATTCCATCAGCTCACGCATCACACTGCCTGAAATATCTGGCGGAGACACGCTCGCCGTTACAACGAAGCAGCAACCACTCGATTCCGCCCAAGCGCCTTTGCATCAGATAGAGCTTTAGCACTGCGGTCGATCAAGTCATCGGCTGCACTCTTAGTATAACCAACTTGTTTTCTTGCTTGGGCCACACCACAAGAAATGGTCACCTGGATTGACTCACCCCCTGGTAATTCAAACGGCTCTTTCTCCACTGAGCGGCGAATACGTTCAGCCACCACTTTGCCAACTTTCATGGGCGCATCCGAAAGCAGCACGCTGAACTCTTCACCACCGGTGCGTGCAAGCAACTCACCCGACCGTAGTAAATCCTCCGCCCGCTGTCCAACTTGAAAAAGTAGGCTGTCGCCCGCGGCATAGCCAAAGGTGTCATTGACATGCTTGAAAAAATCAATATCAAATGCAATGCAGCAGACAGACCAGTCACTGCGGCTGGCCTTCGACAGCTCTTGATTGATGCGGTCGTTGAAGTATCGACGATTGTACAGCTGGGTTAATGGGTCGCGAATTAAAACATCCTCAAACGCCCGACGCCCTTGGAGAGAATTTAAGCACAGCACAACGATATCCGCCGTTCGCGATAAAAATACCTGCGTCAAATCACTGTCTGGCCACACCTCTGCGTGTCCCATCAACAGCAAGCCAATGGGTTGGCCTCCATTAACAAGTGGGATGCTGGCGACAGAGCCTCCCGTCAAATCACGTCCCAAAGAATGGTAGTGAAGCTCAGCCTGATAAGGGACAAGGCTGATGGTCTGCTGAGTAATCGCCGCACCTTCTTTGGTTTCACTGAAAAAATGTTCGGCATTCTCCGCAAACACCAATAGTTTGATAACCTCAAGCCCTAACGCTTCACGATACTCCTGCCCCAACACCCGAGTTAATTGCTCAACTGAATTTGAAGTCGCAAGCAAGCTTTCCGCCTGCCAAAATTTACTCCACTGAATTCGATTTTCCATAATAACTACACGGCCCGCCTTCCTGACTGCCGCGGTAACCTCTATATGTTCATTCTCAGATAATACTTAATTTATAGATAGGAGCGCCTTCTTATGCAAACTCAGGGGAGCACAAACGGAAGCCACTAAGTCCGCGAGACAATACGTTCGTCATCATTAACTTTTCTGAAAGTATGGCCGATACCAGAAAAATGAACACGACAGCGTCTCAAATTGGCAAAAAAATAAGCTTACGGCTGATATTGATCACCCTATCCAGTCTCTTACCTGTTTCGCTCTTGGCCAATGAAACCTACGTCTATAAGGAAAAAGACGGCACCATCTGGTTCACGAATATTGAGCCTAAATCCCGTGACAAAAACAAATTCACGTTGGTTAACGTGTACAACCGACAAGGTACGTACAAATCCTGCTACGGCTTGTCGCTGCACGAACAAAGACAAAGAACCCGGCCGTATGACCGGATCATTGACATCTATGCCAAGCAGCATGATGTGAGCCCGCTGCTGATAAAATCAATCATTTGGACAGAGTCGTGCTTTGACCAGCATGCGGTATCCCGGGTAGGTGCTCAGGGGCTTATGCAGCTGATGCCCCGCACGGCGAAAATACTGGGCGTAAGAAACAGTTTTGATCCCATCGACAATATTCAGGGAGGCACACGCTATTTCAGTCAGCTTTTAAAAGCCTTTGACCAGGACAAAAAGCTTGCCCTGGCGGCCTACAATGCGGGCCCAACCGCCGTTAAGAAATATAAGGGAATTCCTCCCTATGCGGAAACTCAAAAATACGTCAAACGTGTACTGAAAAAATACAACCACTATCTCAGGCAGTGAGCTCAGCGCCAGAAAATGATCGCGCTGAAAAATTAAATATTGTTCTAAAAACCAACAGATTTTTTGAGCGGACCCGTGCAAAAAACTACTCGATATTCTGGATTTGTTCTCGCATTTGTTCTACCAGAACTTTGAGCTCAACAGATTTTTTGGTGGTTTCGCTGTCGTAAGACTTTGACCCCAATGTGTTTGCCTCACGATTCAACTCTTGCATCAAAAAATCCAGGCGTCGGCCGATCGGTTCCTTTCTATTTAAAACAGCCTTGACTTCTTCGACATGCGCTTTCAGCCGATCCAATTCCTCAGCAACATCCATTTTCTGCGCACTAAAGGCCAATTCCTGCTCCAGACGTTGTGAGTCAGGCTCAACGGACAGCTCATCCAGACGGGTTTGTAAACGCTCGCGTAACCGTTGCATTATTTGAGGGATATCCGTACTGACAGACTGGCGCACCACTTCGATGCCCTCACAACGGTGCAGGATCAGTGCCTTTAACTTCTCACCCTCACGTTGACGCGTATCGATCAGGTCTTTCAACGCGCCTTCAAGTAACTCGATAGCAGCTGTATGTAGCTGCTCAATATCCTGCTCCTGTTCGACCACCACACCTGGCCACTTGAGCACATCCAAAGGGTTTAATAGCCGGTCACTACCGAGCCGCTGCTGAAGTTGTTGGTAGGTGTCAATCAGATCCGTGACCGCAGCTTCATTAAGATTCAAACGGCCGATACGCTCTCCGCTCGCCTTGAACCGGAAGGTGCAATCAACTTTACCGCGCTTGACCTGTTTGGACACAAGCTCGCGCAGACGCGCCTCCAATGCTTTGAGCTCCTCAGGCAAACGTGTGGAAACTTCCAGATAGCGGTGGTTCACTGAACGCAACTCACAACTGAGCTCACCCCACTGTGTACGGATTTCTTGTCGGCCGTAGGCCGTCATACTCTTGACCATGCACGCATCTCTCGTGTTTCATGAATAAGGCGACTATTATACGTCAAGATGACGGCTGACGATCCCGGGTCGCATGCTCATCAGTAATCAGCGATTTTAGGACCTGATCACTGTATAATCTCGGCCTTTTTATCTTTGTCCGAGGGAATCTGAGCTTGAAGGGTGCTTTCTCAGGCGATGCCACCCGGTGACGACAATGAACAGACAGGATGTAATGAATGAGACCCAGCGGCCGAAAAAATAACGAACTTCGCCCTATCCACATCACACGACATTTTACCCAGCATGCGGAAGGTTCCGTATTGGTTGAGTTTGGCAATACCAAAGTGATCTGTACCGCCAGCGTGGAAGATCGTACGCCACCTTTTTTACGTAACACTGGGAGCGGCTGGGTCACAGCCGAATACGGAATGCTGCCCCGATCCACAGGTTCTCGTATGCGAAGAGAAGCCTCTGCGGGTAAACAAAGCGGCCGTACACAAGAAATCCAACGCTTAATCGGGCGCTCGCTCAGGGCCGTTATTGATATGAAAGCGCTGGGCGAGCGTACAATTACCATCGATTGTGATGTCATACAGGCCGATGGTGGCACCCGTACCGCAGCCATTTCCGGAAGCTATGTGGCGTTATTGGATGCGGTGAACTACCTCATCAACAAGAGGATCATCAAACGAAGCCCAGTCCACGGCGCAGTTGCTGCGGTATCCGTTGGAATTTACCGAGGACAACCCGTACTGGACCTGGACTATGCGGAAGACTCCGAAGCAGAGACCGATATGAATGTTGTCATGAATGAAGCCGGCGCTTTTATCGAAATCCAAGGCACTGCTGAAGGTCATGCGTTTCATATGGGTGAACTGGAGCAAATGCTCGCCTTGTCAAAAGAGGGAATACAGTCCATTATCGACAACCAACGTCGCTCACTGGAATCTTGATGCCACAAGTGGTGCTAGCCTCAGGAAACCCGGGAAAGATCAAAGAGTTCTCTGAGTTACTTGCGCCTCTGGATCTTGAAATCCTCCCACAAAGTCTGTTCGACACACCCGAAGCTGAAGAGACGGGCTTGAGCTTTGTCGAAAACGCCATTTTAAAGGCCCGTAATGCGGCTGAGCACAGCCAACGACCGGCTTTGGCCGATGACTCGGGACTGGAAGTCGACGCATTGAACGGCGCACCGGGCATCTATTCTGCCCGTTACGCTGGGGAACACGCCACCGACGCCTTAAACAATCAAAAACTCCTTGAGGCACTCAAGGATATCCCCGCTCATAAACGCACCGCTCGGTTTCGTTGTGTACTCGTTTACCTCCGGCATGCTAACGACCCGTCGCCGGTCATCGCAGAAGGCACCTGGGAAGGGTGTGTCAGCCACTCTCTGGAGGGTGAACAAGGTTTTGGTTACGACCCTCTGTTTTACATCCCGGCATTAAAATGTACTGCCGCCCAACTGCTTCCTGCAGAAAAACGCCAATACAGCCATCGCAGCCAAGCACTACAACGCCTCTTAGAAACCTTGAAAAAAATCACCCGTTGAAACCATGACGACCTACAACTTTGACGAAGTGATGGAACGCCGCCACTCAAACAGCCTGAAGTGGGATAAATATCAGGGAACCGACATCCTGCCTCTATGGGTTGCCGACATGGACTTTCGTGTCGCTCCGGCAATCACCCGCGCGCTCAAAAAACGTGTTGAATACGGTATTTTTGGCTACTCATTACCACCTGAGGAATTAACCCAGGTCGTCATCAAAATGCTCAAAGAGCACTACGACTGGCCTATTGAGGAAGACTGGATTGTCTGGTTACCCGGGGTTGTTCCCGGTCTCAGTGCTGCGTGTCGCGCTATCGGTAAACCTGACGACGAATCGATATGTTGCACTCCCATCTACCATCATTTTTTGCACGTACCAGAGCGCTCAAACAGGCAGCTGAGAACCGTTCCTCTGCAACTGAAGCAGGGGCGCTGGACGTTTGATTTCGACGCACTTGAAGCCGCATTTACAGCAAAAACGGCCTTGTTTATGCTGTGCAACCCTCACAACCCCACCGGTACAGTCTTCAACAAGGACGAATTACAGCACCTGGCTTCACTGTGTGCTCAACATAACGTCGTGATTTGCAGTGATGATATTCACTGTGGCCTGATCTTGGATGAGCATAAAAAGCACATCCCCATCGCGGTTGCCGCACCTGAAATCGCGGATAAAACAATCACATTAATGGCGCCCAGCAAAACGTTTAACCTGGCCGGGCTCAACGCTTCTTTCGCGATCATTCCGGATCGACATTTGAGAAAGCAATTTACTTCCGCCACCAAAAGTATTTTGCCTTCCATCTCCCCTTTTGCCTTCGATGCGGCACTGGCTGCTTTTCGCGATAGTGAGGACTGGCGGCAGCAATTACTTATCTACCTTCGGCAAAATAGGGATCTGCTCAACACGAAAATCCATCAGCTAGCGCCGTTATCCATGACAAAGGTCGAAGGAACTTACCTTGCATGGATCAATATTGAACAACTGGGCCTCGAAAATCCTGTTCAATATTTTGAATCTTTTGGACTTGGCTTCTCGTCAGGGAAAGAGTTCGGTGACAGCCGCTTCATCAGGTTAAACTTTGGCTGCACTCAAGCAACATTACTTGAAGCGCTCAAACGCCTCGAAACAGCCCTGGCTTGCCATCACCAATGAGTACCTTTCGCTCTAGTAACGGATTTGATACCAGAGACGTCCCATCACCTCATGAAAAACCACCCGGGTGACCATCAACGCATTGGCCTGAGGTAAAAAAGCATTAATACCCATTTCGATAGGGTTGCCTTCATTAAAAGCCGTTGGCGCGGGCGTCGCTTGAATGCCTACCTCATTGAACGCCCACATTGTTCTCGGCATGTGCCAGGCATGTGTTACAACCACCACACTGGAAATGCCATACCGTTCTAGCATGGTGGCCATGTGTTGAACGTTTTCGTAGGTATTGTTACTGGTTTCCTCGAGCCACTTAACTTCGACTTTAAACTCTTTTTCAAGCACATCTTTCATCAATGCGGCCTCACTGACTTCCGAGTGAAGTCGTGTCCCACCTGAGATCAACAAAGGTAGCCCTGTCATTTCGTGTAAATGTGCAGCGTAACGCAGTCGTTCCAGCCCGTAACCGCTGATCGTATCGCCATTGAAATCAGGCCGATTGTAATTCTGTCCGCCCCCGACAACCACAATGGCCTGAGCCGTACTCGGCGCCTTCTGAAGCGGTGGATAGCCCGACTCAAGACTATCAACCAAGGCATATGAGATGACCGGTATACTTGCGAGAAATAGAACGGCCAGCCCGGCGACTGAAAGGGAGTAGCCTAACTTGGGAAGTTTTCGAATGAGAAAAACACCAATAACGATTAAAAACAAAGGCCCGGCAGGCGGGCTGATAATTGATTCAATGAGGTGAGTCACCGTAAACTGCATTCACATTCTCCCTGTCACTTCTCAAGTTGCCACAATCAACAATCCGCGCCGCCAATTTTTATGAATAAGCCTTTACAGGCCTGTAGTTAGGGCACCACTTACATCGAACACATACCTTCAATCCTTTCCCGGGCGTATCCTAACGACCTTTATCTGCAAAGGAAAGATTTCAATGAGTGCTCCCACGCGTGCTTGGAAATTTTAACCCAAGGGTCGTTTAACTTTATTGACACAAGTATAAATTTTAATAGATAAAAGATATCGCTCAGTTATTAAGAGAAATTAAAGACGTTTTACAGGAAAATTCAACACAACAATGATCTTTAAAGGGCCTCATCTACGGTTGCCAGAGAGGTGTCTACTCTGTGGAAGCACATGCTGTGATACGCGCCAAGCATTGTGCACCCCTTGCCTCGCAGATTTACCTCAGCTAAAAGCAGGTTGTAGTCACTGTCTCGCCCCTTTAACCGGTCACATACCATCACAAAAAATATTATGCGGGCGCTGCATCAAGTCACCACCTGCATTCGATCAGGTCATTTCGTCTTACCCGTATGCGCGGCCGATCAGTGATTTCATTCTGCGGGGAAAGTTTAATCAGGACCTCGCTAGTCTCAAACTGATCGGTGAGCTGATGGCAACAAGTCTGTCAGCAAACAATCACCTCCCACCCAGTTTGCTTACACCCGTCCCGCTTCACCCATCCCGTTACCGGGAAAGAGGCTTTAATCAGTCCGCAGAAATCGCCCGCACACTGGCCAAACTTTTGAATGCGCCGTTGGAAAAACACCTCATCAAACGGAACATTCATTCCGTTCCTCAAATGTCACTGCCTGCAAAAGCCCGGCAAAAAAATATCCGTGGCATCTTCTCAGTCAACCGCCACATCAATGGAGAACATATCACCGTGATTGATGATGTGATGACCTCCGGTGCAACGGCTAATGAAATCGCCCGAGTACTGAAAAAAGCCGGCGCTTCTCGCGTGGATATCTGGACTTTTGCCCGCGCTTAAGCAATCGACTCAGCGCCTAGCGCATAATGTGCAACAACACCTAAAAAGACGGCCAAGCCAAGCCAGTTATTTTGTAAAAAGGCCGCGAAGCACTTCTCAGGCTCCCGGTTGCGAATAACATAGATTTGATAAGCTGCCAGACAAGCAGCCACTAACACGCCAAAATAGTAATAGGCACCCAATTCAAGCTGCTGGCCAACCAGTAGATAAATGACGATTACACAGGCTTGCAGGCACCCCACAATAAAAACATCAGCGTCACCAAATAAAATAGCGGTCGACTTAACTCCCACTTTCAAGTCATCTTCCCGGTCGACCATGGCATACATCGTGTCGTAGGCAACCGGCCAGACGACAGCAGCCAGAAACAGCAACCAGGTCACTTGGGTGGTAGTTCCTAGTACCGCAGCAAAAGCCATGGGCACTCCCCAGGCAAAGGCAATGCCTAAAAAAAGCTGTGGCAAATGCGTATAGCGCTTCATAAACGGATAAATCAACGCAATCAGCACACCTGCACATGCGAGCAAAGTCGTTTGCCAATTTAAGAAGAGCACCAACAGAAACGCCAAGAGCGCTAAAACCACCGCAACAATAACGGCTTCACGTGTCTGAACCGTGCCGGTTGCCAGTGGGCGGCCTTGTGTACGAAAAACGTGTGGATCGACATGCCGGTCAGCAACATCGTTAATCGCGCATCCAGCAGAGCGCATTAAGAGAGTCCCTAGACAAAAAATAACAATCAAATGGCTCTCGGGTACACCGTGGGAAGCCATCCATAATGCGGTCAAAGTTGGCCACAGCAACAACAAAGTCCCTATGGGCCGATGCAAACGAATCAGCAGTGAGTATTGGTACAACTTTTCCCCAACGACATGGGTTCTTAGCTTTCCAGTAATATTCTGGATAAAAACAGACGGTGTCATGATACGCTCAGACCTTTAAATCCAAACAAACAGATACTATCTAGGATACAACAGATAAAACGACGGAGATAAAAAATGGCAACACACTTTGATTTGATTGCAATTGGTGGTGGCAGTGGTGGCTTATCCGTCGTTCAACGCGCCGCCAGTTATGGCGCCCAAGCCGCGCTGGTGGAATATGACAGACTGGGCGGCACCTGCGTTAACAGGGGCTGTGTGCCTAAAAAAGTCATGTGGTACGGCGCATCGGTCGCCCAAACTATCGCGGATGCTCCAGGTTACGGCTTTGAGGTTGAACAAAAACACTTTAACTGGTCAGCCCTGGTTAACAAGCGAGAGCAGTATATTCATAATATTAATAACTGGTACAACGGTTACTTGGGTGATGCAGGCGTTACCGCTATCAATGGCCATGCGCGCTTTATTAATGCAAAAACAATAGAAGTGAATAATACCCGTTATACGGCAGATAAATTTGTCATCGCTACCGGCGGCCGCCCCACCGTTCCCGCTGTCCCTGGCCACGAGCTCGGCATTACCTCGGACGGTTTTTTTGAGCTCAACGAACAACCAAAGCGAGTGGCTGTTATTGGTGCAGGCTACATTGCCGTTGAGTTGAGCGGCATGCTCAACGCACTGGGGAGCGACGTTGTTCAGATTATTCGAAAAAGTCACTTTTTACGTAATTTTGACCACATGATCTCAGAGTCACTCACCGAGTCAATGAAAGCATCCGGCGTTACGATTGAGGCGAACACCCAAGTCAAAGCACTGCAAAAAACGGGCGACACGATTACCGTCATCACCGAAGAAGGCCCGCTCACTGGATTCGATACCGTCATCTGGGCTATTGGTCGCACTCCCCAAACCGATGATTTAGGCCTGGAAACAACAGGTGTTGACGTGAATGAAAGAGGCTACATCCCGGTAGACCCCTACCAGGAAACCAATATCCCGAATATCTACGCCATCGGTGACATCATCGGCAAAGCAGAGCTCACCCCCGTTGCCATTGCTGCTGGAAGACGCCTTGCCGATCGTTTATTCGACGGGCAAACCGAACGCAAACTGGATTATGAAAATATCCCGAGCGTTGTCTTTAGCCACCCCCCAATCGGTACTGTTGGACTCTCTGAAACAGCGGCACGGCAAGCATATGGACAATCAGTCAAGGTCTATGAGTCACGCTTTACCCCCATGTATAATGCCTTCACTGAACATAGCCCGGAAACACGAATGAAGTTAATTGTGAACGGTCCGGATGAACATATTGTTGGTTGCCATATCATCGGTCTCAATGCCGATGAAATGCTTCAGGGCTTTGCCGTTGCAATTCGCATGGGTGCGACCAAACGAGACTTTGATGATACCGTTGCAATTCACCCAAGCAGTGCTGAAGAACTGGTAACGATGCGCTAGCAAACCAACATAAAACAGCCCGCTTATGCCGACGAAACAAGAAACACTGCCTATTCCCGAGCGCGCTCAACAGATTCTGCGCTTACTGATTGAGGAGTACATTCGCTCCGGTCAACCCGTAGGTTCGCGCACATTATCCCAGATGGGTAGCATCAGCTTTAGCTCTGCCACCATTCGCAACGTGATGGGCGACCTGGAAGACATGGGCTTTCTAACCTCTCCACACACATCAGCAGGGCGTATTCCAACCGCCCAGGGATACCGTTTTTTTGTCGACAAGTTAGTCCGGGTTTCAACACTCGATACCAGTGAAATCCAACGTTTCCAAGCCAATCTCGAAGCCAATCTCACCCCAGAAGAATTACTGAAAACGGCTTCAAACTACCTGTCACAAATGACCCACATGGCAGGTATCATCACTGTTCCCCGCCAGAACGCTGTGATTTTTGATCACATTGAATTCATCGCCCTATCCGATCAGCGCGTGCTGGTTGTTCTCATTACCAATGACCGAGAAGTTCAAAACCGGATTATCAAAGTTGATCGTGACTTTTCCCGTGCTGAACTTGAATACGCCGCGAACTACGTCAACCGGGAGTATGTCGGCATGGACCTGACCAGTGTGCGCGATAAGATCAAAACCGAACTGGAATCCGCCCGCGCAGACATGCACGATCAAATGAGCGCCGTGATCGACATGGCCGGCCACGTATTGATGACCGATGACAACACCGAAAAAGACGCAGTCATTGTAGAGGGACAAACTAACCTGATGACGTTTGAAGAGCTCTCGGACGTTGAACTACTGAAGAAACTGTTTGATACCTTCAATCAAAAACGAGACATCCTGCACCTGCTTGAAAACTGCATTGCTGCCGAAGGTGTAAGTATCTTTATCGGCCAGGAAACCGGGCACCAAATTCCTGACGAATGCAGCATTGTCACAGCCCCCTATAATTCAGACGGCAATGTCATTGGCATGCTGGGCGTGATTGGCCCGACCCGGATGGCTTACGATCGCATCATCCCTATTGTGGATGTAACGTCCAAACTGCTGGGTGCAGCCTTGAATTTCAAATAAACGCCCCCATATCGTGCACCGAGAATGCCTTCATACCGCAAGATAACGAATTAAAACGGAGCCGAGAAACACATGGCAGACAATCGTGATGACGACCAAGACATCGTTGAAACAAAAAACATCGATACCGAAAAAGTTGACTACGACTTGACAGAAGAAGCTGATAATACCGAGGTTACGGAAGGCAGTGCCAAAGAGCCTGGAAAAGATGAGGAAACTGATAACCTCCTGAACCAACTTGAAGCCTCGCAGAAGAAAGCGGAAGAACACTGGGATCAGCTCGTTCGCCTTCAGGCAGAAATGGAAAATCTACGCAAGCGTAACAGCAAAGAAGTCGAAAATGCCCGCAAGTTCGGTCTGGAAAAAATGGCCAAGGAACTTCTCAGCGTCCGTGATAGTCTGGAAATGGGGCTAAATGCCGCCAAGGCTGAAAACGTAGAGCTGGAACAGATTCGAGAAGGCATGGACCTGACACTGAAAAACCTTATCCAAGTCATGGAAAAGTTTGATATTGTCGCCGTTGACCCAATGGGGGAGAAATTTAACCCCGAACTTCATCAGGCAATGAACACACAGGAAACAGAGGGCGTAGAACCCAATACCGTTGTCATGGTTATGCAAAAAGGCTATACACTTAACGACCGTTTGATTCGCCCGGCACTGGTTGGTGTTTCAAAATAACTGCGGCTCCTTGCATTTTGCTCAACCGCCCATAGATAAAACATCAACAAATCAACAGTACCTAATTTTTGGAGACACACAACCATGGGAAAAATTATTGGAATTGACCTCGGCACCACTAACTCGTGTGTTGCTGTCATGGAAGGTCAAACACCACGAGTGATCGAAAATGCGGAAGGTGATCGCACGACACCGTCGATCGTCGCTTTCACGAATGACGATGAAGTACTGGTCGGCCAGCCGGCCAAGCGCCAAGCGGTAACAAACCCTCAAAACACCCTTTTTGCCGTAAAGCGGCTGATCGGTCGGCGCTTTGCTGAAGATGAAGTTCAAAAAGATATTGAGCTTGTCCCCTACAAAATCGTTAAAGCGGATAATGGAGACGCATGGGTGGAAGCCAATGGCAAAAAGATGGCGCCCCCCGAAGTCTCTGCACGCGTACTCATGAAAATGAAGCAAACCGCAGAAGAATACCTTGGCGAACCAGTGACTGAAGCGGTCATTACCGTACCGGCTTACTTTAACGACTCCCAACGGCAAGCCACGAAAGATGCCGGAAAAATTGCAGGCCTGGATGTTAAACGTATTATTAACGAGCCCACCGCAGCTGCACTGGCTTACGGCATGGATAAAAAGCGTGGTGACTCAAAAATCGTTGTTTACGACCTCGGTGGAGGAACATTCGATGTCTCCATCATTGAGATCGCTGAAATCGATGGCGAACACCAGTTCGAAGTCCTCTCCACAAACGGAGACACCTTCTTAGGGGGTGAAGACTTTGACTTGCGCCTCATCGACTATTTGGCAGATGAATTCAAGAAGAGTAATGGCGTCGACCTTCACAATGACCCTCTCGCGCTGCAACGCTTAAAAGAAGCGGCCGAAAAAGCAAAATGCGAGCTGTCATCTTCGCAACAGACCGAAGTCAATTTACCCTACATTACCGCCGATGCCAGCGGACCCAAACACCTCAACATCAAAGTATCGCGGGCAAAGCTTGAGTCGCTCGTCGAAGACCTGGTTGATCGCACCATCGATCCATGCCGAACGGCACTACGAGACGCAGGGCTGTCCAGTGGCGATATTGATGACATCATTCTGGTGGGCGGCCAAACGCGCATGCCAAAAGTCCAGGAAAAGGTGAAAGCCTTCTTTAATAAAGAACCCCGTCGCGACGTTAACCCAGACGAAGCCGTTGCGGTAGGCGCCGCTATCCAAGGTGGCGTGCTCGGCGGTGATGTAAAAGATGTGTTGTTGCTCGATGTCACCCCGCTGTCTCTGGGTATTGAGACAATGGGAGGCGTTATGACCCGCCTGATTGAAAAGAACACTACGATTCCCACGAAAGCCACTCAAGTGTTTTCAACAGCCGACGATAACCAGACTGCGGTTACCGTCCACGTATTACAAGGTGAGCGAGAAATCGCCAGTGGTAATAAATCATTGGGACGTTTTGATCTCTCAGACATTCCACCTGCACCTCGTGGAGTACCACAAATTGAAGTCACTTTTGATATTGATGCCAACGGTATTCTCAACGTATCAGCAAAAGACAAAGCGACGGGCAAAGAACAGTCCATTGTTATTAAAGCTTCCAGCGGGCTTTCTGACGACGAAGTCGAAAAAATGATTGACGATGCGGAGAAACACGCCGAAGAAGATCGGAAACTGAAAGAGCTCGTTAACGCACGCAACCAAGCTGAAAACTTGATTCACTCAGCAGAAAAAACCGTAAGCGACCTGGGTGACAAAGTCAGTGCTGAAGAAAAGTCTGAAATAGAAGCCAAAGTCAATGAGCTGCGTGAACAGTTGTCTGGCGAAGACAAAGAAAGCATTGAAACCAAAACCGCAGCCCTGGGCGAAGTTGCCGGCAAACTCGCCGAGCGGCTTTACCAGCAACAAGCGGCTGACGAAAGTGTTGCGGAACCCGGTGACCAACAACAAACGTCATCAAAAGAAGACGTTGTTGATGCGGAATTTGAAGAAGTCAAAGACGATAAAAAATAACCTTTGTCTCCTACTTCTTACACAGGCCTCTGATGAAAGTGCGCATATCACGCACTTTCATCATTTTAATAAAGCAGTAAAGTATGTCGAAGCGCGATTATTACGAAGTTCTCGGTGTTCAAAAAAGTGCCAGCGAAGCAGAGCTGAAGAAGGCTTTCAAACGGCTGGCTATGAAATACCATCCTGACCGAAACCAGGACAACGAAACCGAAGCTGAAAAAAAATTCAAAGAAGCCAAAGAAGCGTATGACGTTCTCAGCGACAAAAACAAACGCACAGCATACGACCAATTTGGCCATGCCGGTGTTGATCAAAGTACTGGTGGCCGAGGTGGCGGAGGCAGTGCGAGCTTCAGTGACATCTTTGGCGACGTATTTGGTGACATTTTTGGCACAACCGGACAGGGTGGCCGGCGGGCGTACCGAGGGGCTGACTTACAATACAATCTGAATATTCCTCTCGAAGATGCCGTCCATGGCACAACAGTTAAGATTCGAATTCCCACGAAGGTCGCGTGCCACCACTGCAACAGTACCGGCGCCAAGCCTGGTACATCTCCGACAACGTGCTCGACTTGTAATGGATCGGGCCAGGTCCGCATGCAACAAGGCTTTTTTTCTGTTCAGCAAACCTGCCCCACCTGTCATGGTAATGGCAAAGTCATTAATGACCCCTGCGATCAGTGCCATGGGTCTGGCCGCTTGGAAGAACAAAAAACACTGTCCGTTAAAATTCCACCCGGCGTGGATAATGGCGACAGAATTCGCTTGAATGGTGAGGGGGAAGCGGGTGAACACAGCGGACCACCCGGTGATCTGTATGTACAAATCCATGTCGACCCTCACCCTATTTTTGAAAGAGACAGCGCTGACTTGCTGTGTCTTGTACCCATTAATATCACCACCGCTGCACTCGGTGGCGAGTTGGAAGTACCTACCTTGGATGGTAAGGTTAAGTTGAAAATCCCAGCGGGCACTCAGACCGAAAAGGTCTTCCGTTTGCGTGGCAAAGGTGTCAGACCTGTACGAGGCGGGCACCAAGGCGACCTACTCTGCCGAATTCGTGTTGAAACGCCGGTCAACTTAACAAGTGCACAAAAAAAGCTATTGGAAGAGCTGAGCGAGTCGATTTCCGGCCACCCAGGAAAAAAACACTCGCCTCATGAGCACTCCTGGATGGACCGCGTCAAACAGTTCTTTGAAGATAAGTTTTAAGAATCTGCTCAATGAATGGGTGACCCATGTCAATATGACTTGGGTAACCCTAAAACCCGCTCAGCAATGTGGCATAGAATCAGTTGTTCGCTGACCGGAGCAATGCGTGGAACAATGGACTCACGAAAGTAGCGTTCAACATGGAACTCTTTTGCATACCCCATTCCGCCGTGCGTCATCACCGCCTGTGTCGCAGTTTTAAAGCCAGCGGCCGCCGCAAGGAATTTAGCTGCATTGGCATATTCGCCGCAGGGCTTTCCTGCATCGTATAAATTCGCCGCTTTCAGAGTCATCAGATTGGCGGCTTCAATCTCACACCAGTTTTCTGCAAGCGGATGCTGGATACCCTGGTTCTGTCCGATAGGCCTGTCAAAAACAATACGCTCTTTTGCGTAGTCAGTCGCCTTCCTCAACGCAGCTCGACCGATACCCACACAAGCGGCGGCCCCAAGTACCCGCTCCGGATTCAGGCCATGAAGTAAATAATAGAAACCCTTTCCCTCCTCTCCAATTCGATCTTCCTCTGGAATGGGCAAACTGTCAAAAAATACTTGGTTTGAATCCACACACTTCCTGCCCATCTTTTCAATTTCACGCACTTCAACGTAATTACGATCGAAATCGGTATAGAACAAGGTCAAACCGTCTGTTGGCTTAGCGCATTGTTCCACTGGTGTTGTACGAGCAATCAATAGAATCTTCGTAGCAACCTGAGCGGTTGATGTCCAGATTTTTTTGCCATTAACAACGTATGATTGCCCTGTATGTTTTGCAAACGTGGAAATTTTTGTCGTATTGAGACCGGCATCAGGCTCTGTCACCCCAAAACAGGCGCGCTCTTTTGCCTGGATGATCGGTGGTAACATTCTCTGTTTTTGCTCGGGTGTTCCAAAAACAACAACGGGATTTAATCCAAAAATATTGAGGTGTATTGCCGAAGCACCACTCATGCAAGCCCCAGACTCGGATACTGTGCGCATCATCAATGCCGCTTCAGTAATGCCCAACCCCGCACCACCATACTCCTCTGGCATCGCAATACCCAGCCAACCACCATCCGCCATAGCTTGCGCGAAGTCCTGCGGGAACTCACCTGTTGTATCACGATCTAACCAGTAAGCGTCATCAAAGGCTGCGCAAATTTTGGCGACGGCCGTAACGATCGTTTCTTGCTGCTCTGTCAACTGAAAGTCCACCTTTTCCTCCAATAGTGTTTATCGTTTTTATCTGCCGCATTGATTGTAACGCTGATTCAGGAAAAGGTGCTGTCAAGCTAGCTCAAATACACTGAGGCCAGGTAAGAATCAAGTCAACATCAGTGCAGCTTCGTCGATTTGCGGCAGTAATGCCCCCGATGAAACCGCTTCATAAAGTGCTTGGCCTTGCGGGTCTTTGAGAAGGCGTTGCACGATCGGCAAAGGTTCAATTTCATCCAGGCCAATATGCCGATGCCTCAGTTGGTTTATTAAGTTGGACAGGATCACAAGATCGCAGTAGTCCATAACATCACTGAGCGATTGCCTCCCCCAATATTCACTGTTCTCGGGAATGGCTATCAATTCTTCGTCGAACCCCCATTGCTTTAATACCATTGTCCCCACAATCCCTCGCAACTTCTTGACACTACTGTTAAGTGACAGCTCATTGGTGACCCAATCGGCATGTTGGTCAGCATAGTAATAAATGGGCAATAGCCCGACCTGACTGACCAAACCTGCGAGCAGTGCGCGATCGGGTGCCAAGCCTTTCACATCTTGGGCCAAAATAAAGCAGCTGGCCGCTAACTCACAACTGCGAGCATAGGCATAACTCATCAACTCTTCGATCACTATAGATTTGGCACTAAACAAGCTTTGAATGCTCAAAACGTACGCAATATTTTGTGTTGCATTTAAACCAATGCGACCAATCGCGTCAGTCAAAGAGCCGACTTTGGCAACCCCTCGATAAAGGGGGCTATTGGCGACCTTTATTAACCGAGCAGCGGTTCCAGCATCGCGCTGTGCAACATTTGCAACATCCCGGATACTCGCACCCGATCGAATCAGTTCTTTAATTTCAAAGGCTGTCTGAGGAACAGCCGGCAACTTTAGTCGGTTATCTTGGTAAGCGCGGTAAATGACGGAAAATAACTTTCGCCCATTGTCTGGCTCAGAAGGGCGTTCCTTTCCAGTGGAGGCACTCATCGGTTTTTGGGTAAGCACATAGTCATCCTTGTTTATCGTAATAGTTGTCTCATTTCTACAAGATCGTCTTTAGCCGACTCCAGCAAACTATGCCCTGAGGCAACATCAATACCGTATTTTTTCAATGTTTGTCCAACCGGTAAACGATCCAACAGTGGCAAATCCGAGTCAGGTATATCTCTACCTTGGTTGTAGAGCAGAATCGCAGCAGCCACAAGACTAGCATAGTCAATATCGGAACTTTCATCACGTTCCCAGAGGTGGCAAGTTTCTGGAACCAGCGTGAGTTCCTCATCAAAATTAAACTTTTCCAGCACCCACCCTCCAAGTAAAGGCGAGAGTTTTTTCACTGAAGCATCTACTGCCTCTGCGTTACTGAAAAGGTCGCCACACTGATCCGCGTAATGAAGGATCGGGATACTGCCAATGTTATGCACCAGCCCTGCCAGCAAGGCCCGCTCTTGATCAAGCGATTCAATTTGCCGAGCTAAGGCAAATGCCATCACGGCAATATCTGTCGAATATTTATAAATGTTGACAAGTGATTTGCGTAAAACAGCGGACTTGCTGTTAAAAACCTGTTTAATCGCCAAAACGAATGCCAGATTTTTAGTCGCTTCCAACCCTAACCGCCCAATTGCGGCCGTTAATGTTTTCGCTTCTGCTCCTCGCTTATACATCGCGCTATTCGCCACTTGCATCAACCGGGCGGTCAAAACCTGATCAGCCTGAATGATGTGACTCACCTCAGAAACACCCACATCTTTCCGATTGATGGCATCGCGCACTTTAAATGCCACTTCAGGACAGCTGGGTAGCTGTAAACGATTTTCCTGGAACGCGTCATAAACACGGTCAAATACTGCATTATCCGCATCATTGACCCGTATTTCTATCACGCGAGAACTTTTCTGCTGTTGCTTTAATAAAAGCTCAAACTGCTCTTTTTCAAAGCGCGCTAAGACGGCCGGCGACACTACTTGGGCAGAACTCTCTGCAAAACCACCTATAAAAATAGGTTGCTTTGCACGATTACTGCCTGCATCTAACTTGGTTGTTTCATTTTTTTCATTAATCATCGCCAACTCACCCGAGAGCAAGAAGGTCAACCAGCGGTATTCATTTTGCGGCAAAATCCTACCGCGTTTTGCGATTTGGGTGACAGATGCCTTACTGCATAAGAGTCGTAAACTTTTGGCAGTCAACTCGTTGATTGGTGCTAACTGTTCAGCTTTTGAGAAGATTTCATCTGCATTCGGCATCGCCATTGATCATCACCTGCTCATACATCATCAAATAACCATGTCATCGGCTTCAGAGAGGCGATTCTTGAGTGAACCTCTATGTGAGAAAATACAGATAAATTACTTTTGTGCGCTATTTTTTCTCAGCACTTTTGGAATGGCAAACGTCACTTTTTCTTCTTTGCCTTTTAACTCCACGACATCTTGGGCACCGACCGCTTTTAGGCGCTCAATGACAGACGCCACCAAAACCTCAGGCGCCGACGCCCCGGCAGTAACGCCAATTTTCTTTTTGTCGACCAGCCACTCGGCACAAATATCGTCAGCGCTATCGACGAGATAAGACTCAACATTGGCACGTTCACCCAGCTCTCGCAAACGGTTGGAGTTGGAGCTGTTCACGGACCCAACCACAAGCAGCAGGTCGACTGATTCCGCTAACTGTTTGACGGCGTCCTGCCGATTCTGCGTGGCATAACAAATATCTTCCCGCTTGGGCGCTTCAATCAATGGGAAACGCTGGCGTAAGGCGTCAATAATAGTTTGCGTATCATCGACGGAGAGGGTTGTCTGCGTCACAAAAGCGAGGTCTGTCTCGTTTTGCACCTGAAGAGTAGCCACATCTGCCGGGGTTTCAACCAAATGAATAGCACCGCCGCTATTTTGTGTATAGCGGCCCAGAGTCCCCTCAACTTCGGGGTGGCCCGAGTGACCAATCATGATCACTTCCCGCCCCTCCCGGGCATGTCTCACCACCTCCAAGTGAACTTTTGTGACCAAAGGGCACGTCGCATTGAACACTGTTAGCCCTCTTTTTTCTGCGGCCTCTTCAACACGACGGGAAACACCATGGGCACTGAAGATAACGATGGCCTCATCCGGAACTTCTTCCAACTCTTCCACGAATACGGCCCCTTTGGCCTTTAACCCGTCGACAACAAACTTATTATGCACCACCTCATGCCGGACGTAGATGGGTGAGCCGTACATTTCCAGCGCACCTTCAACGATCGCAATGGCGCGGTCAACACCTGCACAAAACCCACGCGGGTTGGCCAATATAACGTCCATTAACTCATTTCACCTTTTGTAAAGACTTCTGTTAAAAAACGACATGCACTTTCCCACGATCTTTTATCCGCCGCTTCATTGTACATGGCTCCCATCGCGGGGTTATTTGCTAACGGGTTAGTGAATGAATGCACAGTGCCGCCATACACATGTAACTGCCAATCCGCATTCGCGGCTGACATTTCTGCGGTAAACTCCGCAACCGTTGAAGGAGGGACCATTGGGTCATCGTGTCCATGCAAGGCCAAAACTTTGGCCGAAATCGGTTCACTGACTCGGTTACCTGGTGATTTGAGCTGCCCATGAAAACTGACTGCGCCAACAATACCCGCGTTGATTCGCGCCAAGTCCAACGCACACAGACCACCGAAGCAGTAGCCCAAGGCCACCACGCGGCGCTCATCAACTTGCGCCATTGACGTGAGTGTTTCCAGTGCGACTTTAAGCCGTTGTTGCAATTTCCCCCGACTTTCCATAAAGGGCGACATCAGCTTGCTATTTTCTTCTGCGTTTTGCCCAAGAATACCTTTGCCATACAGGTCAATAGCAAATCCGGCATAGCCTAATGCCGCTATTTGTTTCGCCTTATCACACACAAACTGATCTCGCCCCGCCCACGTATGCGCAATCAATACTGCGGGTACAGGTTGATCATGTGACGACGAGCAAGCAAAGAATCCTTCCAACAGCGTATCTTCGTCCCAGTATTCGATTGCCTGTGTGTCTATTGCCATGAATGCCTCCTGTTATCCACTCTCTGTGAAGCACCTCTCATCATGACTTCAATCATTGTCAGCTTTTGACGCTATCGCATAGATAACGTTCTGTTTATGAGTTTGTGCCTATGTATATTCAACCAATTTTGGAAGATATTTATCAATACGGTGAAAAGCTTTTTTTGAGGAATCAGTTTACCCTTGCCTCATCCGTTTTTCTCGGCTTTTCTTTGGTTTTAAATGTTACGCTCATCTTAAGCCAACCAAGCTTGGAAGGGCTCATTGTGATCTTTGCCCTGGGTTGGTTGCTTTTATATATGGTAAATCAATGGGCTGGGCTACGTAAGCAATTGACGATGTTTGATACCCGGTCTCATGACCAAACCCGCTGTTTTAACATTCGCATAGCCTCTCGCGCTGAACAGAGCCCCTTTTACCCCATCCCTCCTAAATATGTTCAAAATAGTCAGCGGGCAGCGTCTGAACCTGTTTGCCAGATTATTCGCCGATATGCAGAAGACTTTCCTTGCGTCAGAAAGAAAATGCTGCAATGTGAAAAGGCCCATAGGCAATTGACCAACCATGATGCCGCAAACCTGTTAATGATGGTTTTTTCACTCAGAGAAGCGGCTCAAAAGTAAACCATCCACCAGCCTCTCAACGCTTCCACCACTCAAACATTTGCCCACAAGTTGAACTGTTCGCGATAAAAAAAGTCTACTGTTACGTTATCTACGTTCGAGACGTACACAATGTTCATTAAAAGAAGATGGGTGGCCGTTTTCACGGTCGGCATGGTCATCAGTTTCAGCGCGGGCGCACGCAGCAGCACGGTAACGCTGACAACATTTGAGACGACTGGACTATCGGGTTGGGAAGAAAAATCGTTTAAAAACCAAACCCGCTATCAACTGATCAGACAAACCGGTGCTCTGGTTTTAAATGCTGTGGCAGAGGCTAGCGCATCGGTTTTGTATAACAAGAAAGAAATCTCGCTTTTGGCCACCCCCATCTTAAACTGGTCCTGGCGCGTTGAACAAACCTACGGCAAAATCAACGAACAAAGTAAGCAAGGGGATGATTACCCGGCCCGAATTTACGTGGTGGCCAAAACAGGTCCCTTTCCTTGGAATACACTTGCGCTAAATTACGTTTGGTCCAGCAGCTCAGAAAAAGGACAACACTGGCCCAATGCTTATACCGAAAAAGCCCATATGATTGTATTGCGCTCCGGGGAGGAAGACACGAAACAGTGGGTTGCCGAAAAACGTAACATTCGACAAGATTTCAAAACTTACTTCGATAAAGACATAGAAACGATACACGGCGTGGCTATTATGACCGATAGTGATAATACGGGGAAAACCGGCGAAGCTTTTTATAAAGACCTCTATTTCACTGAAGAAGGCTCGTAAAAAAATAACGATCAGGAACAGCTCAGCATGAAAGAAAACGTACAAGATTATTACGGCAAGGTTCTGCAAAGCTCGGATGACTTGCAAACCAATGCCTGCTGCACAGATATCACATTGCCTCAGCACCTCAAAGAAGCCATGGCGGCGATCCATGATGAAGTTGCTTCGCGCTATTATGGTTGTGGACTCGTCTACCCCCAATTGGTCGAAAACACCCGTATTCTCGACCTGGGCAGTGGCTCAGGCCGGGATGCCTTCCTGCTATCGTATCTTGTTGGGCAGAATGGCTATGTCATCGGTGTTGATATGACTCAAGAACAACTCGATGTTGCCCAGCGTCATCTCCACTACCACACTGACCGCTACGGCTACAAAAAGCCCAACGTTGAATTTAGAAAAGGCGACATCGAAAAGCTCGATGAAGCCCAACTTGGAGACAGCAGCTTCGACATCATCGTATCAAATTGCGTCATTAACCTGGCCACTGACAAAGAAGCCGTGCTTCGAGAAGCTTACCGCCTTCTGAAAACTGGCGGTGAATTGTATTTTTCGGATGTCTATTCAGATCGCAGAATTAACCCAATGCTACAAAAAGACCCTGTGCTGTACAGCGAATGCTTAAGCGGCGCGCTTTACTGGAATGACTTCCATAACCTGGCGAAAAAAGTCGGCTTTCTGGACCCCCGCCTTGTGGAAGATAGGCCACTTGAAATTGGCAATGAGCACATACGCGAAAAAATTGGACACATCGGTTTTTATTCCGCGACATATCGGCTGTTTAAACTCCCTGAGTTGGAACCCGCATGCGAAGATTACGGCCAAGCCGTTCGTTACAAAGGCACCATCCCTCACCACAAAACAGCCTTTACGCTGGACAAGCACCACACCATTGAAACAGGAAAACTCTTCCCGGTTTGTGGTAACACCTATCAAATGCTGTACGAAAGCCGTTTTAAATCCCACTTTGAGTTTTACGGAGACCAGTCCACACACTACGGCATCTTTCAGGACTGTGGTGTTGACATACCTTACAATGTGAGTGATCAAAGCATCACCAGCAATAACACCTGTTGCTAACAACAGAGGCGCAACACTTTTATTGGGGGAAAGACTTTTTTATCCACTACAATTACCCTAATATTTTTTATGCATGCCCCTTTATCAGACGGGTCACCACAACCCCGATCAAAACATGGATAGATAACTAAGGACAATTAGACACCTATGTCAAAACCCAATAAATCGTTTACCGCCGAATTTCTGGAACTGGAATCCGCTGGAGGGATTTTACTGATACTGGCAGCCCTGTTGGCAATCATCATGGCTAACTCGCCACTGCAATCATTCTATGAATTGTTGCTGTCCACACCGGTTGAAATTCGCATTGGCTTACTTGAAGTTGCCAAACCACTCTTGCTTTGGGTCAACGATGGGTTAATGGCCATTTTCTTTTTTTTAGTTGGTCTGGAGCTTAAGCGAGAGTTGACCGAAGGTGAACTCTCAAGCATCCGAAGCATTGCTTTACCAGGCGTAGGCGCCATCGGCGGCATGGCAATACCGGCCCTGATTTATGTCTACTTCAACCACCATGACCCTATCTCCATGAAAGGCTGGGCCATTCCTGCAGCCACGGACATTGCCTTCGCACTTGGTGTTTTAATGCTATTAGGCTCCCGGGTACCTGCGTCTCTAAAAATATTTCTCACGTCACTTGCTATTTTTGACGACATTGGCGCAATTGTGATTATCGCTCTTTTCTACACCGAAAAAATTTCCCTTTCCGCACTTGTCATCGCCGGCGTCTGCATCCTTATCCTGTTTATATTAAATCGCCGTAATGTCGTTTCAAAAAGCCCTTATATTTTATTAGGCGTTATTATGTGGATTGCGACACTCAAATCTGGGGTCCACGCAACGTTAGCCGGTGTCATTTTGGCTATGTTCATTCCGCTCCGATCAAAAAAGGAACCTGATATTTCACCCTTAAAAGACATGGAGCACGACTTACACTCCGTTGTCGCCTTTTTTGTCCTCCCTGTTTTTGCATTTTCCAACGCAGGCATCAGCTTAAAAGGAATTGGCCTTGATCAACTCCTTCATGGCGTACCACTGGGGATCGCGCTGGGCTTATTTATCGGAAAACAAGTTGGTATTTTCGGGCTTTGTTGGCTCGCTATTAAGATGAAACTCGCGGCACTGCCAAAAGGCGTCTCCTGGGCGAGTTTATATGGCGTTGCCACGCTCTGCGGAATCGGCTTCACGATGAGCCTTTTTATTAGTGCATTGGCATTTGAAGATCACGGCGTCAACACGTTTTTTGACGAACGTCTAGGCATTATTTTAGGGTCAGTGGTATCCGGAATCGCAGGCTACTTTATCCTTCGCACCTCGCTGAAACCAAACCCCAATCAGTCAACTTAGACATCATAAATACGGCTGTTAACCAGAACAGCCCCGCTTTAAATAAAATCAAGTCGTTGGGGCTGACGGCCTCAGGACATCAATACAACTTTTTGATAAATGAACTACGTCGTTGTAAGCACTTAATAGCATGTTAAAATTTAGAGTTGTATGCGCTACTTTTGCTGCTAGCTGCTAGTAAAATCTGCTGAGATATAAAATAAGAACATGTCCTACCCCGAAAGCGGTATAACCTTTTGCATTAAAGACTGGGCGGCCTGTGCACCTGGCTTAACTTGTCAGCAAGACTGGCAGGAATGGAGCGCGGGCAAAAAAGCACCGTCAGTGGATCAGTCGTTTGATGTAAAACAAGTACCACCAATGCTCAGGCGGCGGCTGGGTACGCTTGGTAAGGCCGTTGCCTATACGCTTTGTCAAATAGCATGGGATGCGCATATTCCCAGTGTTTTTTGCTCCCGCCACGGTGCCATCCAACAAACTTACAAACTGTTGTCTGACCTTGCTGATGAAAAGCCACTTTCTCCTGCTCACTTCAGCCTATCTGTTCACAATGCAATTGCTGGGATGCTCTCGATTGCCCGTAAAGATGTGAGTAGCATCACAGCGTTGTCTGCAGGTACCGATGGGCTTTGGCAAATGCTCTTAGAAGCCTATGGGCAGCTCGAGCAACCCGGCGTAGAAGAGGTATTATGTGTCATTTACGACGAACCGCTGCCTGAACTATACACGCGTTATGTCAATGATACGCCATTCACACATGCACTCAGTTTTGTGCTCTCAAAACAAAAAGATAAAGGTCAGGCTGTGACTCTCAAATCTGTGGACTTACATCACGCTTCAAGCGCCAGAGATAAAGATACTCCTCCGGCTTTGCAATTCATTCGCTTCCTATCCACCGATACACTCAATCAAATCGTATCCACCGGCCACTCTAACCAGTGGATGCTGAGCAAGACTGAATGAGTGTCTTGTTTACCAAACTCAATTATTATTGGCGCTGGTGTGGAACCGCTTTTGGCTTTGCATTATTCGGTGCAGGCTGCGTGCTATTGCCTTTGATCACGATACCCGTGCTATATCTTCTCCCCGGCTCTACGGGAAAGCGTCAACGCCGTGCAAAATTGACCGTACACTTTGCCTTCCGAGCCTACATCAATATACTGAAATACTTGGGCGTGTTGGAATACCAAGTCACCGGAGCCAGTCACTTAAATCGGCCGGGAACCCTGATTCTAGCGAACCACCCTTCACTGATTGATGTCATCTTCCTCATTGCATTCACACGTCACGCAGACTGCATTGTCAAAAGTGCACTCTTAACAAATATTTTCACTCGCTGGCCCATTCTTACCGCAGGCTATATCGCCAATGACACCCCTGAGGGAGTCATCAATGCCGCCAAAGAAAGCCTAGACAAGGGCAATAATTTGATTATATTTCCTGAAGGCACCCGCACAACACCCGGGCAGCCGCTGGCACTTCAGAGAGGCGCCGCCAATATTGCTACTCGAATTAACAAAGACATTACCCCGGTCATTATCACATGCTCGCCAACAACCTTGACAAAAAAAGACAAATGGTATCAAGTACCTAAGAGTAAGATTATGTTTACGATCAAGGTCAACAAACAACTATCTGTCGCCGAGTACAGTAAACTCAAACCCAGTATTGGCGCACGAAAGTTAACGGAATTCTTGGGTCAATACTACAATGAGGAACTGCAGTCGTTATGAGTAACAATATGCATACGGAAGTTAAACAGCTGATTATCGATACGCTAGAACTAGAAGATATCGAAGTTAATGAAATTGTGGATAGCGAGCCTTTGTTTGTCGAAGGTTTGGGCTTGGATTCGATCGACGCTCTGGAGCTAGGTATTGCGATTCAAAAAAAATACGGTATAAAAATGGATGCAGAGACACAAGATACCCGAGAGTACTTTGCAAGTGTCAATGCACTTGTTAATTTTATTGAACAGAGCAGGCACTAAAGATGAGGCAAGCACTCGAAAATAAAGAACAAATTCTTGACTATGTTCAGTCTGTTATGAATGAACTCTTTGATATCGAAAAAACAGACATCACACCAGAAGCCAATCTTTATCAGGACCTTGATATTGACAGCATTGATGCCGTTGATCTCGTCGTCGAAATAAAAAAATACACCGGTAAAAAAATCAGCCCCGAGGACTTTAAAAACGTAGCAACTGTCCAAGATGTCGTGGATGCTGTCTATCTTCTTGTCCATTGACACCAAGGTCGATGCGCAAATTGTTGATGCCGTTAATCTTTGGGCTCAGTCTTTCATATCCTTTTTTAATCTTCTATGGGCTACAAAACTTCAAAGCTGCCTGGCTCTTACCCATTCTTTTTTTAATGATTCTTGCACGATTGTTAATGACTGGGACCAGTAAAACTCACCGAATGTTATTTCTTGGTGGCACCTTGCTCATGGTCGTATTGATCTCCTTCTCCGGTGCGGAACTCGGGCTTAAGTTGTACCCCGTTCTTATAAGCGCCAGTTTTTTAATTGTTTTTTTTAGCAGCCTTTATTCAAAACAAAGTGCAGTTGAACGAATTGCCCGGATTAAAGAACCTGACCTCCCACCCAAAGCAGTGAATTACACGCGCCGCGTTACCCAGGTTTGGAGTCTATTTTTCTTTATCAATGGCGGTATCGCACTCTATCTGGCAATTTACGGGTCCACAAAAATGTGGACTCTCTACAACGGATTGATTTCCTACCTTGTCATGGCCATGATTTTTTCTGTTGAGTTTATCGTCCGGCAAAAAGTAAGACAACAATGAAAGCATTCATACCGCTCAATAAACTCATGATTGCTGAAAAATCCGCATCACGTCCTGTCATTTGGGATGGAGGTGAGATCATCTCATGGATTAATTTCGAGCAACGTGTTAGCGCGTGGTACCACGCCCTATCCCAATATGAAGGCAAATATTGGGCCCTCTACCTGGAAGACTCACTTGAGTTTAGTGCCGCCCTACTTGCAATTTGGCAGCTGGAACGTTGCGCAGTACTGCCAGGAGACCCGCAAAAAAACACTGTCGCCGTGCTGGATAATCTCTGTGATGGCGCCATTGGCATCCCTTCCAGCAAATTGCCCACACTTACCCAAGCCTTTGACACTGAAAAAAAAACACCCCAATGGCAATCCTTAGATCTCAATGCAGAAGTCATCAAACTCTTTACGTCTGGCTCCTCGGGTGAGCCTCAGCTTATCGGCAAAGCACTGCATCAACTGTCTGCCGAAGTGACCACACTCGATACCACTTGGCCCCATCTCGACGCCGCCAGCGTCACCTTGTCGACCGTCAGCCACCAACATATTTACGGCTTGCTTTTCAGCATCTTGTGGCCGCTCTCCGCCAGCAGACCAATCTCACGAAAAATTTGCCTCTATAGTGAGGATATTCACCGCTGTGTACTGCAGTGCTCATCGGCTTTATTGGTCTCCAGTCCCGCACACCTTTCACGCTTGTCGGATCAATTGAACTGGCAACCGGTCAAAGCAAAACTACAGACTGTTTTTTCGTCAACGGGTCCTTTAAATAAATCCATCAGCAAACAAGCCAGTCATCTATTAGGACCTGCTATCCAGGAAATATACGGAAGTACAGAAACCGGTGGTATTGCTACCCGTTCTCAAACCCGGCAAACAACAGCCTCATGGCAACCTTTCAATGGAATCCATATTCGGCAGGTGAATGAACACACTCTGGAACTGCAATCCCCGCACCTGCCTAGTAACCAACCTTTCTACCTTCCGGAAAAAATAAAACAGCACAGCAATGGACGTTTCGAGCTGATGGGCCGAACTGACCGCATCGCAAAAATTGAAGGAAAACGCGTGTCACTCAGTGGGATGGAAAAAAAATTGGTTGGCCATCCCTGGGTTGAGGATGCCAAGATCACGGTGCTGGATGGCAAACGCATCAGTACCGCAGCGGTGGTAAAACTGAATTCATCAGGAAACGAACAACTCCTCAAGCAAACGAAAAAAAATATTACACGTATGCTAAAAGAGCATTTGAGGGAACAATATGAGCCCGTGGTCACACCTAAAAAGTGGCGTTTTCTTTTTGAATTTCCACAAGACACTCAAGGAAAAGTGACTCAGCATTTACTGCAACAACTATTCGAAATAAACATCAAACAGAAGTGGCCCACAGTCGCTTACCAAACGTACCGCTCCTCTGGTGAACTTTGCATGACGTTGATCATCTCAGACAAGATCGCCTATTTTGACGGCCATTTCCCGGTAGCAAAAATATTGCCGGGTATCGCCCAAACGCACTGGGCTCAACACTATGCTCGACAACATTTTTCCGTTAAAGGTCGCTTTACAGGACTGGAAGCCATCAAATTCTCTACCATTATCAAGCCCAACTCCGTCATCGAACTGAAAGTCAGTTATAAAAATAACAAGATTTATTTCACGTACCAATCAAAAGCAGGAAAACACACCAGTGGCCGTTTTCTTTTTGAGGCTGATCATGATTAAACCCTGCATTGTTATCCCCGTTTACGACCACGAAAATGCAATTGGTACAACGCTGAGATCATTACTCCGCTTTTGCATTCCCGTCCTGCTGATCGACGATGGCAGTCATACACCTTGTCGTGACTGCTTGAAAGAATTGTCCAAAAAGTATGCGGACGATGTCACCTTATTCCGCTTACCCACCAACCAAGGTAAAGGCGCCGCAGTCAAAGAAGGCATCGAACAAGCTCAAGTCCTGGGTTACACACATGTCATCCAGATTGACGCTGATGGACAACATAATGAGGAGGACATCCCGCTTTTTTTTGAAGCTGCAGCCCATAACCCCAAGGCCGTGATCACAGGTGTACCTCGTTTCACTGAGAACGTACCCAAAGTACGACTTTATAGTCGTTATTTAACCCATATTTGGGTCTGGATTAACACGCTCTCATTTGCAATTAAAGATGCAATGTGTGGCTTCCGTGTATACCCAGTCGAACAGATATGCGCTCTGCTCTCCGAAGAAAAGCTTGGTAACCGTATGGAATTTGATATTGAAATCCTTGTTCACTGGGTCTGGCGAAAGGGACCGGTCAGAAACATCGAAACCACTGTGAACTACCCGTCTGACGGCGTCTCTCACTTTGACACGGTTAAAGACAATATCCTGATTTCAGCCACCCATGCACGTTTGTTCTTTGGTATGTGTCGACGGCTACCGGCCCTTGTACGAGGAAAAATCGCACGTGGATAATGACTCCCAACCGCACTGGGCCAGCGTCAGCGAAGCGGGTTCCATCCTTGGAATACAGATTCTACTCACCGTCTATCGCCTCTTTGGCCGACCGCTTTTCTTGCTGGCCCTCTACCCCGTCGTAACCTACTTCTTTCTATTCCGGCGTGCCTCGAGGCACGCCTCAATTGAATACTTATCCCACTTGAAAAAACAAGGGCTGTTAACACTCCCAGGACCACTTCTCTGGCTCAGTTTTCGCCACTTCATTACATTTGCCAACAGCATTTTGGATAAATTTATCGCATGGATAGGACAGATCAATTACAACGACATTGACTACGAAAACCTGTCGCTCATGATTGACCTGATGGATCGAAAACAAGGGGCACTACTAATTGCGTCTCACCTAGGTAATGTTGAAGTCTCCCGAGCCCTCACAGAACGCCGTCCCCAGCTAAAAATGACCATACTGGCACACACCAAAAATGCCGAACAATTTAATCGTCTATTGAATGAATTTTCCGACAGCCAAAATATTACCATCATGCAAGTGAGTGAGCTCACACCAGCCTCATCAATACAACTTGCTGAAAAAATTCAGGCTGGTGAATTCGTGGTTGTAACCGGAGATCGCACACCCATTGAATCAGGTGACGTGACAAGCTCTCGGCGTGTATGCTCTGTTGACTTTATCGGGGCCAAAGCCAATTTCCCACAAGGTCCATTTTTGATAGGCTCCATTCTGAAATGCCCGGTTTATATGATCTTTTGCATTAAATTTAAAAAAAGATACAAAATTATTTTTGAACCTTTCGCAAGCTCCATCACTCTGCCTCGTCGAAGCAGAGAAGAAAAACTCCAGGACTATGCCCAAAAATATGCAGCAAGGTTGGAGCACTACTGTGCCATAGCCCCCCTGCAGTGGAATAATTTTTTTCCTTTTTGGAATGAAATAGGCCATCCAAACCAGTCAAAAACCCAATAAAAAAGCCGATCGCTTATATGAAAAATGTAGTCTTCAACGGAACCCCCCTGACAATCGAACACATTGTCTCACTGGCCAAAAAAAATGCTACCGCCCAACTCAGCAATGACACCGCATTCAAGGTCAAAATAGATCAAGGGCCCGCTTTCTTACAAAAGCTTCTTAAAGAAGATGGAGACATTTATGGGGTCACAACCGGATACGGCGACTCCTGCACCACCTCTATCCCTCACCATCTTGTGAATGAATTACCCAAACACCTCTACACCTTTCACGGGTGCGGCAGCGGGCAAAAATTGACGGCAGAACTTGGCAGAGCAGTCTTGGCAACCCGATTAACCTCTCTGTCGCTTGGGTATTCCGGTGTGCGCTGGGCGCTTTTGAAACAGATAGAAACCCTGTTGCAGCAGGACATCATACCTCTGATTCCAGAAGAGGGCTCCGTCGGCGCCAGTGGTGACCTCACGCCACTCTCCTATGTGGCTGCGGTACTTTGTGGAGAGCGCCAGGTTTACTACCAAGACCACGTTCACCCAACATCTGAGCTCTTCAAAAAATTAAATATTTCACCTTTGGTTTTAAAGCCGAAGGAAGGCTTAGCCATCATGAATGGTACCGCGGTGATGACTGCCATGGCATGTATTGCCTTTTCCCGCGCAGAATACCTTGCACAGTTGGCCACGCGGATTACGGCTCTTGCCTGCACGGCTCACCTTGGCAATACCTACCACTTTGACCGCACCTTATTTGAGGCCAAGCCTCATCCGGGGCAACAAACAATTGCCTTGTGGTTGCGTCAAGACCTTCGCGTAGACAACCCACCCAGGAATTCAGACAGGCTTCAAGACCGTTATTCCCTGCGCTGCGCACCTCACGTTATCGGAGTTTTACAAGATGCCTTGCCCTGGCTGCGCCAGTCAATTGAGAATGAGCTAAACAGCGCCAACGACAACCCTATTATTGATGCACATGGGGAACACGTACTCCACGGCGGCCACTTTTACGGCGGGCATATCGCCTTTGCCATGGATGCACTCAAAAATCTTGTGGCCAATATTGCCGACCTTCTGGATCGGCAGTTGGCACAAATGGTCGACCCTAAATTTAACAATGGCTTGCCTGCCAACCTTTCTGGCAGTGAAGGTGAACGACGCGCCATTAATCATGGCCTCAAAGCAGTACAAATTGCGGTTTCCGCTTGGACAGCAGAAGCATTAAAGCTCACCCTACCTGCCAGTATCTTTTCCCGCTCAACAGAATGCCACAACCAAGATAAAGTCAGCATGGGCACTATCGCCGCCCGAGATTGCTTGCGAGTCTTACAGCTTACTGAACAGGTATGCGCTGCGGCTTTATTGGCAAGCTGCCAGGCGCTTGAATTACGGCTACGCCGAGAAGAAATTCAGCAAAGCCAGCTGTCCACTGCGCTCACACACACGCTGGATGACGTCCGTAAAGTCACCCCTTTTCTCAATGAAGATCGAGCGCTGGATGCAGAGCTGGAAACCCTAGTTAACCATATCCAGCAGCGAGCGTGGCCACTCTACACAGGAGCGATCGCATGATAGAAGCCAGTGTCGCCATCACAGTCCCCTTCTATGACGTGGACAGTATGGAAATTGCCTGGCACGGCAATTATGCCAAGTATCTTGAGATCGCCCGTTGCGAGCTGCTGGATAAAATCGGCTACAACTATCTGCAAATGCGCGAATCAGGCTATATCTGGCCAATCATTGATATGCGGATTCGTTACATCAAGGCCACACGCTTTGGGCAAAAAGTGTGCGTCAATGCCAAGCTCACAGAGTGGGAAAACCGGCTGAAGATTGATTACCTCATCACGGATAAAGAGACAGGTGAGCGTTTGACTAAAGCCCACACCATCCAAGTTGCTGTCGCCCTATCCACTGGCGAAATGTGCTTTGTCTCTCCAACTGTACTGACAAATAAACTCTCACACCTGGAAGAGAAAGGCTAATGCGCTTGCTCAGCGAACGATTCACCGCCATTTATTCGCTGATTTTAATGGTCCTGTTCACACCGCTCTTTGCCACCGAGCCACCCAAACTCCCGACCCTGACAGAAAGCGACCAGCTGATCGGAAATTTCATCCAAAAGAAAAAACTCGCCACTTTCCCCATAGAGCTGGTCTCAAAAGGGCACTTCAAATTAAACCTTCATGAAGGTGTGCACTGGGTGACAGAAAGCCCAATTGCAAGTGAACTCAAACTAAACGCAACAGCACTACAAAGCTACTCGAATGAACGCCAGGTGTTAAGCATGGATGCCCGCACACAGCCGTTGGTGGCAATGGTGGCAGAAATTTTCACGGCGGCCTTAAGCGGCGACTGGAGTGCCCTGGAAGCCTTTTTCCATACCAAAACCAGTGTAACGCCACAAGGCTGGCATGTCGAAATGACACCCCGGGACAAAGCGGCTGCCCGCATTGCCAATGCCATTCACTTTGACGGTGAGCAGTTCGTAAAGCAAATCACCCTCTATGAACCCAGCGGCGACCAGACACGCATTCTGTTTGAAAGCATTCAACTGGAACCTTACCGTGCTCCCAGCCGCCACTGAAAAAGTAACAACGAGTCAACCGCGACAGAAATACATCGCCGTCCTCTGGGGAGTGGTTTTGGCAATCTTATCGACCCTCTTGGGGCTCAGGCTTTATGCAGGAAATACGATTGACACCAGTCTCATGGCGTTGTTTCCTCATCAGCAACAAAACCCGGTTATTCAGCGCGCGGAACAAAATCTGGCCGCACGCTATTCACAACGTCTGCTGATTCTTGTCGGATCAACCGATGACTCACTGGCCCGCCGACACGCCATTGCATTGGGCCAAACCCTGCAAAACCTCGCTCGTGTTGACCAGGTCAGCTGGCAGTTGGGCGACTTTGCAGAATCACCGGCAAGTAGCGCCTTTTTCTCACGCTATCGCTTCCACTTGCTCAATGCCTCAACGGCACAGGAAATTACCCAAGAAAACACGGGACTAATCCGCGACAGGGCCTTACAAGCGCTGTTCAACCCTATTGGAGGCGGTTACTCCAGTGCACTTTTAACTCGTGACCCTTTTGCCATTGCACAGCAGAACCTTGCCGGGAAATCACACATTCCGGGACTGACTTTCGATGGGCAAATGGTCAAACTGGCCAATCACCAAAAGACTTACTACCTGGTCTTCGTCACGATCAAGGGGGACCCATATGATCTGGATGTACAACACCAGATCATCGGCGCGGTCGATCAAGCTAAAGCCAGCACCACGAATGCCCCCGTCGAATGGCTAACTGCTGGGTTGATTGTCCATGCCGCACAGGGCGCCAGGCAAGCACAACGGGAGATGTCGACCATTGGCGCAGGCTCACTTCTGGGTATCGCTCTATTGATATTGCTGACTTTTCGCCGCATGGCGGCACTGTGGCTGACACTGCTGCCGATCGTCAGCGGATGCCTTGTGGCTACCGCCGTCAGCATGTTGGTCTTCCAAAAAGTACACCTAATCACCTTTGCTTTTGGCGCAACCATTATTGGCGTCTCAATTGACTATGCTTTGCACTACCTGTGCGCTCGCTCATCCCAAGCCTGTGCGGCAGAGACCTTAAAACGCCTACTGCCCAGCCTGTTGTTGGGCATGATGACGAGTATCCTAGCCTACAGTGCCCAGGCAATCACACCGTTTCCCGGGCTCAAACAAATGGCACTTTTTTCCGCCACAGGCTTATTGGCTGCGGGCCTGACCGTCATTTGCTGGTTCCCTCTGCTGACCGGTGGTCAGCATTGGCAAAGTTCTCCACCCGCATTTATTCTAATTGCCCGCCTACGCCCAAAGTGGAGGCTTGCGCGCATCACACCTGTGACCACAGCCTGGCTCGTGCTTGGTTGCTTTGCACTCGGTGGTAGTCTTTTTTTTCTCCGTGGGCAAGACGATATTCGTTTATTGCAAACGTCTCCCAAAGCGCTCATCGAACAAGATATAAAAGTTCAACAAGTTTTACGTCAATCCGGCACGCGTTCGTTTCTGCTGGTTAAAGCAGACACCATCGAACAACTGCTACAGCGCGAAGAAACACTTTCTCGCCAGCTTTTCATTCTGCGCCAACAAAATCTTATCCACGCCTACGACGCACTCTCACTCTATGTTCCCTCAGCACAAAAACAAAAAGAGAACGTCCAGCTCATTCATCAGCTGTACGCGCAGGAATTGGATCAGTTTTATTCACAAGCCGGGCTCCCGGACCAGCTGACAAATGAGGCTTTCAGCTATTTAAAGGCCGCTGAATCACAGATGCTCACTGTCGATGAGTGGCTAAACAGCCCAGTATCGGCGCATAACCGCCACCTTTGGTTGGGGCAGTTAGACGATCACACCTATAGCCTCATAACACTCACTAACGCCGATGCACCTGCCACACAAACTGTCCTCAAACAAATGGCTTCAAAATATGCCTGGGCAACTTTTGTGAACCGAGTCGACACCCTTTCCGCGTTGCTGGGGAACTATCGCAAACATATGACGCTTTGGGTACTGATCGCAGTAGCTGTGGCAACCGTAATCATGGTTTTACGTTATCGGTCGGCCGTCTGGCGTATTATCACCCCGTCGCTGATGGGATCATGCGTAGCACTTTTGCTTATCAATAGCATAGCGGGGGGCATCAACCTTTTTCATATGATGGCGCTTTTACTGGTACTGGGCGTCGGTTTGGACATGGGCATTTTTTTACACGATGCCAGCCACCGCAAAGAAACCTGGGCAGCTGTAACACTTTCTGCGCTCACCAGTTTGCTCGCATTTGGGCTTTTAGCATTGAGTACAACACCTGTATTACACCACTTCGGTTTAGCCGTTTTACTCGGGCTTTCAATAACATGGCTGATCACACCCTTAATGCGATATGAAGCTGGGATGAAGCCACCTCAAAAGGAGTTCATGAAATGACCAAAAATTCGCACGATTGCGATGTCACAATTATTGGAGCGGGCCCCTCGGGGTCCATCGCGGCGGGGATTCTGCGTAAAAAGGGCTATCATGTCATTGTACTGGAACGAGAGCATTTCCCTCGGTTTGTCATCGGTGAGAGTTTATTACCCCAGTCAATGGTGTTTATTGAGGAAGCGGGCATGCTGGATGCGGTCAATGCCGGTGGATTTCAGGTAAAGAATGGCGCTTTTTTTCACCGTGACGCCACCACTGCCTTTTTTGACTTCCGGGAAAAGTTTTCTCCTGGACCTGGCACTACGTATCAGGTACCCCGGGCACAATTCGACAAACTGCTGGCAGATGAAGCCTCACGGGCAGGCGCAGATATTCGCTATGGCCATAGCGTGACGGCGATGACACCTGACACTCAATCACCTTCGGTGACCGTACAACCGGGAACCGGTGACTCCTATACACTGCACTCGCGCTTTGTCCTGGACGCCAGCGGATACGGCCGGGTTTTACCACGCCTGCTTGACCTTGAACTGCCCTCAGAACTGGATCCCAGAAAGTCGGTTTTTACTCATGTCACCGATAATGCGCTTGATAACGAGTGGGACAGAGAAAAAATCGTGATTGCCGTGCACCCGCAAAACAACCAAATCTGGTACTGGTTGATCCCGTTTACTCAGGGACGCGCATCAGTGGGTGTCGTGCTCCCCAAAACACAAGCAGAATCTTACACAGAAGATGACCCCGCCTTACTTCAACGCATGATCGGAGAAGAGGCTTTTCTCAAGCAGTTGCTCCGCAACGCCGAGTTTGATACCCCTGTACGTACCATCGAAGGCTACTCCTGCAAAGTTAAAGCATTGCACGGGCCTGGCTTTGCACTGCTTGGCAATGCCGGGGAATTTTTGGATCCGGTTTTCTCATCAGGCGTCACCATCGCTATGAAATCGGCCAGCCTTGCAACTCACCTGTTGGAAAAGCAGTTTGAAAACCAACCGGTTAACTGGGAAAGAGACTATGCCAAAGTATTGATGCTTGGCGTCAATACGTTCCGCGCCTATGTGAACGCCTGGTATACCACAGAGTTTCAGGATGTCATCTTTTCCCAGGAGAAACAACGGAATGACACAGACGTGAAAGAAAAAATCAGCGCTATTCTAGCTGGCTACGTATGGGATAGAGCCAATTCACTGGCAAACGAAAGCGATCGCAGACTGCGTGCACTGGCTGAGATATGCCGAAACCTTTAATGCTTCTCACGCTAACCAGCACACTGCTGTTTAGCTGCAGTTATAAAAACTGGATTCATGACAGTGAAGCGCCCCTTTTATCGCCATCGGCCTATGGCCGATCAGTGCAAATAAGGCAGATCATTACGATCACATCCGAAAATACCGAGCATGTGGTGCAAGCTTTGTTATTAATCACAACGGAGCGCTTACATGTGGCTTTACTGTCTGCCGAAGGGCAAAGACTGGCGACGATTCACTACAATGGCCAAACCTTGGAGCTGAAAACCGCATCAGAGCCTGTGCATACACTTCCTGCTAAACGCATTGTGACTCAGTTACAGCTGTTACTCTGGCCAGCCGCGGCATGGGAAAAGAGTCTGCACGACACAGACTGGAAAATTGTGAGTTCGAACGAGAAAAGACAGCTTTTATTTCAAGAACGTCCCGAGATAACAGTACACTATAAAGGTGCAGCGCAAACCACCACCACACTAGTCGACTATAAATACCCTTATCACATGACAATAGCAACCATTGAACAGAATGAACTATGACAGAACAACCTCCTGTTTTTCTAAATAATTTAGGTATCGTTTGTTCATTGGGAACTTCTCTTTCAACCGTCAATGAACATTTATTTACAGAATATAGTGACTTCCTGGCTCCATCGGATACCTACACCCCAGGCCGACGCCTGCCACTTGGCCAAGTCAAAGGCAATCTCCCGACTCTCCACAATCAGCCTCTGAAATGGCAATCACGGAATAACCAGTTACTCCTGGCGGCTTATCAGCAGATTGAGCCGGCGGCGAGTCCTTTGATTGCAAAATTTGGCGCTCAGCGTGTGGGTATTGTGATTGGCACAAGTACATCAGGCATTGCAGAGGGGGAACGTGGCGTAAAAACCTTTTTAAAGACCGGCACCCCTCCAGCGGATTATGATTATCAGCAGCAGGAAATGGCCTCGCCGGCAGAGTTCCTCGCTCATTATACAGGTGCCCGAGGGCCTGTATTTTCGATCTCAACCGCCTGCTCATCGGGCGCCAAAGCCCTTGCCAGTGCACAACGCCTGATTAACTCAGACCTCTGCGATGATGTGCTAGCCGGCGGTGCAGATGCGCTGTGTGGTCTGACAATCAACGGTTTTAACGCCCTGGAGCTGGTCTCTGAAGAAGTATGTAACCCCTTTGGAGAATCACGCAAAGGCATCAATATTGGTGAAGGTGCTGGGCTTTTTTTGGTCTCGCGATTGCCCGGGTCTGTCGTGCTACTGAGTGCCGGAGAGACCTCCGATGCTTATCACTTTTCTTCACCCGACCCGGAGGGACGAGGAGCAAAAGCTGCGATGCTTGATGCTTTGAATAGGGCTGAAGTTCTGCCAGAACAAGTCACCTACATCAACCTGCATGGCACAGGCACTTCCTTGAATGACAAAATGGAGGCTGCGGTTGTTAAGCAAATTTTTGGTGAACAGACACTGTGTAGCTCAACAAAAACACTGACCGGGCATACACTCGGCGCTGCGGGCGCCATTGAGGCCGGCTTTTGTTGGCTCATACTCAAGCAAACGCGCAATCATCAACTGCCCTTACAGCACTTGAAGAGCCCTTTAGATCCCCATATCGACGCCATCAATCTGGTTTCTAAGACCAGCTCGATCCCTCACACGATAGATTATGTGATGAGCAACTCTTTTGCGTTTGGCGGAAACAATATTGCTCTGCTGTTTGGGAGAACGTAATGACCGATATGTTCCCCATCACTCAGGTCATGCCCCACAAGGGCAAAATGAACCTGTTGGATAAAGTGATCGACGCTGGCCCGGACCACCTAGTGGCTCAAGTCCTTATTACTGAGCACTCTCTTTTTTACAGTGACAGAGGCGTCCCCGCATGGGTTGGGCTGGAGTACATGGCTCAGGCCATTGCAGCACAAGCCGGTGTGCTTGCCAGACAGTGCGGAAAAGAGCCGCCCGTCGGCTTCCTGGTTGGAACACGCTCATACCGAACCAATACCGAGTACTTCCCACTGGACACAAACCTCACCATTTCAATTGAGCGCGCTTACCGTGCTGATAATGGGCTGGGAGTATTCGATTGCAGTATTAGCGGAGAAAACATCACAGCCACTTGTGCGCTTAATGTTTTTCAACCAACAGACGTCAACGCGTACCTGGAGGAAGTACTCAAGTGACAAAACAAACCATTTTGGTCACCGGTTCCAGCCGTGGAATCGGCAGAGCGATCGCTCTCAAGCTCGCTCGCGATGGCTACCCCATCATCTTACACTGCCGCAGCGGACGCTCGCATGCCGAAGTCGTTCAATCAGAGATAGAACAAATCGGCCAAGCCGCGCGCATTCTCCAGTTTGATATCGCCGACCGCAACCAGTGCCGATCCATTTTGGAGGAAGATATCGAGACTCATGGAGCCTATTATGGTGTTGTCTGTAATGCCGGGCTTACCAGAGATAATGCATTTCCAGCACTCACCGAGGACGACTGGGATCAAGTACTACACACCAATCTGGATGGCTTTTACAATGTCCTCCACCCCATCATCATGCCAATGATCCGCCGGCGAAAGCCCGGCAGAATTATCACACTATCCTCCATCTCGGGAATGATCGGCAATCGGGGCCAGGTTAATTACAGTGCCTCAAAGGCTGGCATCATCGGCGCAAGTAAAGCACTGGCCGTGGAGTTAGCGAAACGCAATATCACCGTCAACTGCGTTGCCCCAGGCCTGATTGAAACAGACATGACGTCCACACTGGCCGAACAACAGATTGATCAGCTGGTACCAATGAAAAGAATGGGCAAGCCCGAAGAAATTGCAGCGACTGTCGGGTTTTTAATGTCTGAGGGTGCCTCATACATTACTCGCCAAGTGATCGCTGTTAATGGAGGAATGCACGGATGAAACGTGTTGTCATTACAGGCGGCGCTGGTTTCTCACCTATTGGCTCATCATGGAAAGAAATCAAAGCCAATCTGGCCGCGGAAAAGACCGGTACACAATATATGACCGAATGGGATGTCTACGAAGGTCTCACAACCCGGCTGGGCGCACCGATTAAAAACTTTACAATGCCGCCACATTATACGCGCAAACATCTACGTAGCATGGGCCGGGTCGCACAGCTGGGCACGCTGGCTACAGAACAGGCGCTGGAGAACGCGGGCCTGCTCGAAGAATTGCCTCGATTATCCCGTGGGAAGATTGGTGTGTCCTATGGGTCATCCATGGGCAGCACGGACGCCATTGCCGTTTTTGGCCATATGCTCAATAAACACGTAACCGATGGCTTAAACGCAAACTCTTATTTGAAAATGATGTCACACACTGCGGCCGTCAACATCGGCGTCCACTTTGGGCTACAGGGCCGGATTATCACCACCAGCAGTGCCTGTACTTCTGGCAGCCAAGGTATTGGTTATGCCTATGAAGCCATTAAATCAGGTGCTCAAGACATCATGGTTGCAGGCGGGGCAGAAGAGCTTTGCCCGACACAAGCCGCTGTTTTCGATACCTTATACGCGACAAGTACGTGCAACGATACGCCAGAGTGCTCCCCTCGCCCCTTTGACCGGGACAGAGACGGCTTAGTCATTGGTGAAGGGGCCTGTACTATTGTGCTGGAAGAACTTTCGTTTGCCCAAGCAAGAGGCGCTACCATCCTGGCGGAAATCGTCGGTTATGGTACAAACTCTGATGGTATGCACGTAACCCAGCCTAATTCAGAAACTATGGAAGTCGCCATGCGGCTCGCCCTGGAAGATGCGGGGGTAAACTCCACCGATATTGGCTATGTCAGCGCTCACGGCACCGCAACAGACAGAGGTGACGTGGCAGAAACACAAGCAACACGACGAGCCTTGGGTCGCGCCATTCCCATCAGTGCGTTCAAAAGTTATACCGGGCATACTCTGGGTGCCTGTGGAGCACTTGAAGCCTGGATCTCTATTCATATGATGCGTGAATGCTGGTTCCATGGCACAGCCAATCTGAGGAATCTGGATGCCGACTGTGGCGATCTGGATTACCTGACAGGGAGCGGGCGAGACATCACTTGTGATTATGTGATGAGCAATAACTTTGCCTTCGGGGGAATTAACACATCTCTGATCTTCAAGCTCTGGGATCAGTAAACCAAGGTGTCTGGCTCTTTTACATGATTTCGATTGATTCCTTAAATAAGTCTTATGACAACCATCACGCTTTAAAGGATCTCTCCCTCCAAATTGCTAAAGGCGAGATCTTTGGTCTGCTGGGAATCAATGGTGCAGGCAAAACGACCTTAATTTCGATCTTGAATGGTATTTCAAAAAAAGACGCGGGTACGGTATTGGTTGATCAATTCAACATTGACCAGGACTTGAAGAAAATAAAGCGTATCAGCTCCCTTATCCCCCAAAAGTTTGCTTTCTACCCAACACTAACGGCTTATCAAAATCTGGAATATTTTGCCGCAGTCAATGGCTATACGGGCAACACCCTCAAGCAACGAATCCATTATGCTGCTGAAACAGCGCGGCTGTCCCATGTACTCGAGCAAAAAGCCACGACCTTTTCGGGCGGCCTAAAGCGTCGTCTCAATCTAGCCATTGGACTGCTCACACAACCCAAAATTCTCTACCTGGATGAACCTACCGCCGGGGTTGACCCACAAACACGCGCCAAACTGCTCGATGAAATCAGAACACTCAGCACTCATGAAGGAATGACCATTGTCTATACCTCCCACTACATTGAGGAAGTCGAATACATTTGCGACCATGTGGCCATTCTCCACCAAGGCAATATCAAACTGTGCGAAAAAAAAGAAGTGCTATTAGGCCGTGCACCGACAATCTGCATTAAAGTCGATGACCTCTCAGTTGCTCGGCCCATGTTACAAACAATAGATGGCCTTGAAGTGAAACACAATTCGTTATGCATCCCTAAAAGCGATCACTTTGAGGCGTGTCTAAAAATGGTCCTTCCTATCCTCTTGGAGCATCAAGTCAGAATCATCGACATCCAGCAGGTCACAAGTCGCCTGGAAGATATTTTTATTCAACTGAGTCGGCCGCTCAAAGCGGACACCCGCATTAACAAATGATGCGTACTTGCAAAAGTCGGCTTATTTTACTGACCTATTCGCTCAAAAAAGAGTTGCATTTGATCTTTCAAGATATGCACGCACTGCTGGTCCTTTTTGTGATGCCCACAGTCTTCATCCTGATTATGTCACTGGCGATGCAAAACACACTGGGTACCCAACAAAACCAACACCACATCAAGTTACTTGTTATTGACCAAGCCGCGTCTGATGCATCAAAAAAAATAGTCTCTGCATTGGAAGAAGCCTCATTTATCCTGAATCACCACAACCTTGAAATCGATAAGCAGGCCGTTGTCACCGCCTTGAGCGCAACAAATACACAGGTCGCACTTATTATCCAATCAAATGAAGCGAACAACCTTAATCTGTCACTCATGACAGAACCGGTGGTTGACTCCAGAACACTGGCCTTAATCAGCCAAACGATTGTCGGCATCCAAACCAGGCATTTGATAGAACAACTGATTGATGAAAACACCGAGGCTCTGACTAACAGTCAAACCCTGCAAACCTTGTTGGAAGAGCCCCTTCAATCACCTCAAATTACCTACCTTTTCCGCACCGAGTCAGCCGAGCCCGACACACGCCCCAGCTCTGTTCAGCAAAGTGTCCCAGCTTGGTTAATTTTTTCGATGTTTTTTATTCTTATCCCGGTCGCCAATACCTTTATTAATGAAAAAAACTTCGGGACACTCGAACGCTTACAAAGCATGGAATTATCTACTTCCTTATTTCTTATAGGGAAAATCATCCCTTACTTTTTAATTAATCAGATTCAAATCATTTTAATGTTAGCGATCGGACGATTTGGCGTTCCTCTGCTGGGTGGGCAAGCTCTTGAAGTCAACGGACCCTTTGAGGGGCTCATAGTGATGGGGGCCGTTGTCAGCCTGGCTGCAATCAGCTTTGCACTATTAATTTCTGCATTTTCTAAAACCACTGAAATGTCGACCACAACTGGAGGTATGATTAATATTGTATTCGGTGCCATCGGCGGCATCATGGTCCCCAAGTTTGTGATGCCTGAAGCGATGCAGTCGCTCACACAAATTTCCCCGATGGCATGGGGGCTCGAAGGCTTTTTGGGTATCATCTTACACGGACAAAGAATACAGACGATTTTGCCTGAGATTTTATTGCTCGTTACATTTGCGGCAACCTGCCTGTTAATCACTATCCTAAAGCTTAATAAATCATATGGATGAGGAATAATGACCCAATGTCAGACGATGCGTTAAAACAAGCACTCAAAACACTCATTATTGAAGAAACCGGCAAGGAAACCTCTCCCGATGAGATTCATGATGATGAACCTCTCCTCGGCGCTCGTGCTAAATTAGAGCTGGATTCAATTGACATTTTACAAATATCGATGGCTTTACAAAAAGCATACGGTGTCAAAATTGTTGACCCCAAACAAGCGGCACGGGTCATGAAGTCAATCTCAACACTGGCAGATTATATTGCCGCGCAAAACCGTGGCTGACCGTATTTTTATTACATCGCCCGCCTTATCATGCGCATTAGGTGACCACCTGGATACCATCCAGCATGCTTTACAACACCCCAATATATCCGCAAGGATCAGGGAGGTACTCGTAGAAAAGCAGACACTACCATACTATGCTGCCCCTGATAGTAGCTTAGACTCAGAAACCGCATTTCTTTCCCAATTAGAGCGCGTCGTTACACAAACACTCAACTCTGCCAATCTTAATAAAACCGAGCGAGCAACAACGGGCGTTTTTGTCGGCTCAACATCTATGGATATCAGCTTGCGCGAACAAGCCTTCCTAAGACACTCGACAAAAACAGAGCTGCCCGGTTCAGATGGCTCCAACATTGGCAATATTCCGGCTTACCTCGCACGGCTTTTTTGTTTGGGCCATATGCACATCTCGATCAGCACTGCGTGCACTGCAAGTAGTATTGCTTTGATTGAGGGTATGAACATGATAAGAGCCGGGGTTATTGAACGCGCACTCATCGTGGGTGTAGAGGGGTTCAATTATCTCACCCTCTGTGGGTTTGACTCCTTGCTACTGCTTTCCACAGTACTCAAGCCTTTTGATAAACACAGGGAGGGGCTTATTCTCGGCGAAGCTTATGCATCACTGTTGCTCGAAAAAGAACCCAAAAAGGCCAATAAGTCCCTTGAGCTTTTAGGTGGCGCCGTTGCCACGGATACAGAATCTATTTCGGGCAATAACACAGGGGGGGAAATCCCGGCGCGTGCTATGGCGCAGGCTTTACATGCATCACAAATATCAGCAGCCGAGATAAAAGCCATTAAAGCGCACGGCACCGGTAGCGTTGCCAATGATCTCAGTGAAGCACAAGCGATATCTCAGGTCTTTGGCCCTACACTGCCTCCAATTACCGCATTCAAACCGTATGTAGGCCATACGCTGGGTGCCAGTGGTGTTACTGAGTTGATTTTACTCTCATTAGCTCTGGAAGCAGGCTTTATACCCAAAACCTTTGGATTCCAAACAAAGGACCCCGCACTTAAGGTAACGCCTACAACACACGCTGCACCCTGCGAGCCTGGCGCTGTTCTTTTAAATGCCTTTGGTTTTGGAGGAAGCTGCTGTAGCTATGTTGTATCCAACCTAAAATGATGACCATCTATATTCAATTCAGCAATTTCTTTGTCTGTGAAAAGAGCACCGACCTTACGGCACTTAAAAACGAACTGCCCGCAACTGTTCGAAAGTCATTACGAAAAAGCAGTCGCTTTTCTCTTATTGCAGCCCAACCGTTGGCAAATAACCTAAGCCAACTATATCGCGATGAAATGTCAGGCTTGTATTTTGCCAGTGAACGCGGTCCTCTTGCCAATACCGAGGCCTGCCTACAGGATTTTAAACAAGGCACCTGGCAATTGATGCCTTTCTCATTCCTCAACGTGGGCATTAATTCAGCCTGTTTTGATATCGCCCAATTAGTCAACATAAACGGTAAATCCCTTGCGCTGAGCGACGCCGACCAAAGCTTTGCAACAGCACTGAAAATTGCCTGCAACGACCTTCGTTCAAAGACAGTAAGTTCCGCACTCGTCGGCACTGTTGATGAACACCTGGACCAGTCAGTTATTTTTACAGCACCTTCTCATATTCATGAACATAGCCATCCCAACGATGGCGCGGCCTGGGTTAACCTGACGCTTAATCCCGACGCTGCCTTAGCAAAGCTGGACGGTATTTACCATTTCCCGACGCTGCAACAGGCAGAAACGTGGCTACGCCAGCAAACATACGACGAGAACTGTTTTTTTACGTTGCCTCATAGCCTCAAAGTGGAGAGCTTAGCAGTACCCGATGGCCTCACTGAGTATCGGCACCCTGCGGCGAAAACATGCTTTACAACCGCTCAGGGGGTCAAGCTGGCTGCATTTGTTAAAGAAATAAGTAACGGCCATCTCTTTCACATCACAAAAGGTGCTCAGGGCACCATGACAATCATTAAAATTTCAGCATTATTAAGTACCAGTCAATGAGGCTGACTTCCATAAGCGAGAACCTTAAATAAGATAAACTTATTGACAGCCAAACGTCAGCAAGCGAAAATTCTTCGTTTACTTTTTTGTTATATAGTGTCGAGAGGGCAGCGAGTTGAAAAGAACATTCCAACCCAGTGTAATCAAACGTAAACGCACCCACGGTTTCCGAGCCCGTATGGCTACCAAGTCTGGTCGTGCTATTATTAAAGCCCGCCGTGCTAAAGGAAGAGCTCGACTGTCAGCCTAATTGTTCGCTCATACATCCAAAGCTTTGAGTGAGCAGACAAACTTTTACCAAGCGTTCGCGGCTAACCACAGCGGCGGAATATGAATGGGTTTTTGCGAAGCCCATCCGGTTACACAGCAAAGAGCTCGTGATGTTGGCGCGCATAAATAAACCTTTCCCACGGCTTGGGCTGGCTTTCTCAAAGAAAAAAATACCCCGGGCCGTAGATCGCAACCGGGTCAAACGAATTGTCCGAGAACAATTCCGCTTGACGCAAACAACGTTACCATCCGTCGATATGATCGTGATGCCCAAAGCGGGTACCCGAAATGCAAAAAACACTTCGATCATTGCAAGCTTTCATGCGCTGTGTGAGCAGCTAAAGCAAAAATTAGGCAATCAAGTCGAGCAATCTCAGCGAAGTTCCTTTACACTTCCTCCCCAAATCTAGAAGACGACAAGACCTCATCATAGGAATGAGGTGATATGAACTTGAACTAAACGTACTGCGAAAAACAAATGGAAAATCAACGCCTGTTTCTCTATGCATCCCTCGGATTCGTCATGCTGCTACTGTGGCAAGCCTGGCAGGCAGATTATGCACCCAGACCAACCCCCCAAAATCAAGCCGCCACGAACCAACAACCCCAAGTCAATAACGCGTCTAAAAATGACAGCGCTGGCGATCTACCACAAGTTCAAGTCACACAAACATCCGAAACAACACCCGAGACGACTGAAAAAAAACCACTCGAAACACACACGCCTATTCATGTTATTACCGACACCTTCGAAATTCTCATCCAGCCAAAGGGCGGCACACTGACAAGTGTCAAGCTGCAACAATATCCGGCTGAACGGGATAATCCAAAAGAAGGCTTTGCTCTTATGACCCCGGATGGGCCGCATTTTTTCGTCGCGCAGTCCGGGTTGCAATCGGTCTCTGGCCCCGAAGCTCCAAGCCACCATCAAATCTTCGAGACTCCCCAGACAGACTATCGGATGGAAGCAACCGAAGACGAGTTAAGAGTGCCTTTAACATGGACCGGACCAGACGGACTGAGGGTCACAAAAACTTATATTTTTAAGCGCAACAGCCACCTTATTAATCTTGAAAACAGCATTACCAATACTTCTGAACAACCTTGGCAAGGTCGTCAATATAACCAGTTACAGCGGGCTCGCGAAGAACGTGGCAGCTTTTTCATGGCCGCCAGTTATATTGGCGGGGTTATCTACACGGAAGAAGAAGGTTATGAAAAAATAGACTTTGATGAAATGCGGGAGTCAAACCTGGAGCGGCCAAGCACCGGTGGTTGGATTGCCATGATCCAGCATTACTTCCTTGGTGCCTGGATTCCAGGCCAGGAAGAAAACACGACTTTCTACTCCAAAGCACTCACATCCGCTAACCGGTACATCATCGGAATGTACTCAACACCTCTGACAATCGCCCCAGGGGAAACAAAAGCGCTAACAGCCGAGCTATATGCCGGACCCAAAATCCAATCAGACTTGGAAGAGATTGCAAAAGGACTCGATCTAACGGTCGACTTCGGCCTGCTCACCGTGATTGCCAAGCCACTGTTCATTGTGCTCGATTTTATCCATAGCTGGGTGGGTAACTGGGGGTTTGCCATCATCATTTTAACCATGCTCATCAAGCTGATTTTTTACAAGCTATCAGAAACCAGCTATCGCTCAATGGCACGGATGAGAAAGCTCAGCCCAAAACTACAGGCCTTGAAAGAAAAATATGGTAATGACCGGCAAAAAATGGGCACCGCAACGATGGAGCTGTATAAAAAGGAAAAAGTGAATCCACTGGGTGGCTGCTTCCCCATTTTGATTCAAATTCCTGTTTTTATTGCCCTCTACTGGGTTCTGCTGGAAAGTGTCGAACTCCGACAAGCCCCCTTTATTCTTTGGATCCAAGACCTTTCAGTCCTGGACCCTTACTATGTGTTACCCATCATCATGGGTGTCACCATGTTCATTCAACAAAAACTGAACCCCGCACCTATTGACCCGGTTCAAGCCAAAGTCTTTATGATCTTACCGGTGGCCTTTTCGTTCTTCTTTGCCTTCTTCCCTTCAGGCCTGGTACTTTATTGGGTAGTCAACAACACACTCTCCATTGCTCAGCAGTACTACATTACCCGTCACGTTTTGGCAGAGAAATAACGCGTGTAAATGACCAAAACCGGCACTGAAACGATTGCGGCCGTCGCAACGCCTCCGGGGCAAGGGGGCGTCGGCATCATCCGCATTTCTGGGCCAAAAGCCTTATTCATCGCTCAAACACTGTGCGGACTGACTCCAAAACCTCGACAAGCCCATTATGTAGTCTTTAAGGATGCTCGAGGTAAGGGCATCGACCAAGGGCTGGTTTTGTTTTTCCCTGGCCCACACTCCTTTACCGGTGAGGATGTCGTTGAACTCCAAGGACACGGCGGGCCTGTCATTTTAGACATACTGCTTACCCAGGTACTAAATCATGGTGCTCGCCTGGCCAGGCCTGGCGAGTTCTCAGAACGGGCCTATTTGAACGATAAAATCGATCTGGCTCAAGCCGAAGCAATTGCCGACCTGATTGAAAGCGGCAGTGAACAAGCGGCCAAAGCCGCTTTCAAATCCTTGACCGGCGAATTTTCTGCCCACATCCACCGATTGGTGGAGCGATTGATCGAACTGAGAACCTACATTGAAGCCAGTTTGGACTTTGCCGAGGAAGAAATCGACTTCCTTTCCGACGCCGAGATACTGGACCGTATTGACCGCCTCAATAGTTCCGTCGAAGCTTTACTGAGTCAAACCCGCCAGGGCGCCCTGCTCAAAGAAGGGATGACCGTGGTATTTTGTGGCGAGCCCAACGTCGGAAAATCAAGCTTACTAAATGCCTTGAGTGGCCGGGATTCAGCGATCGTCTCCTCCCAGCCGGGTACCACACGCGACATCATCCGCGAGCATATCCACCTGGATGGTTTACCATTGCACATCATCGACACAGCCGGATTAAGGCAAAGCAACGATGAAATCGAGCAGGAAGGCATTCGCCGTGCTCGCACCGAAATCGAAAAAGCAGACCGCATTCTGATCATTCTCGACAACCGACATCCCCACGACCAGTCCTTGGAAAGCCTGCTGACTCACTACCAATTACCTACCACTATTCCCACAGATTTGATCTACAACAAGATTGATTTGAGCGGGAAAAGTGCTCAGATTCGTGAGCACAGTACCCCCCTTCGTTTATACGTATCCGCCAAAACCGGGGAAGGCCTGGAAGGCCTGCGCACCCACCTGAAAAAATCAATTGGTTTTGACCAAACAACAGAAGGCAGTTTTACAGCGCGGCGACGCCACTTGGATTCACTCAGAAGTGCGCACGAACATATTGATTTAGCTTCAGAACAACTTCGCATTGCCGGAGCCGGAGAACTGGCCGCCGAAGAGCTTCGGCTGGCCCAACAACACCTAGGGGAAATTACCGGGGAGTTCACCAGCGATGACTTGCTAGGGCGCATCTTCTCCAGCTTTTGTATTGGCAAATAATGCCCGGCACCCTACAAAGCAAGTGCCAGCGGGACAAGCACCGCAAAGAAGCTTGGCCCACCCGCTTGAGACTTCAACACTAAGCGATAACCATTTTTATCGGCCAGCTGGCGAGCTATCGGCAAGCCAAGCCCGGACCCCGCGGTGCCCCTGCGGGCCTGTTCAACACGTTCATCATCTTGAAAGACAGTGGCCTGATCTTCCAGACTCATCCCAGGCCCGGTGTCAGCAACAACAATGGCTAAATAGTCCCCGCATCGTTTGCAACCCACCAACACCTTGCCTTGTTCGGTATATTTAATCGCATTGGAAACTAAGTTACTGACAATCCTCAAAACATCGCTGGCCACACCCAGCAATGCCCACGAGGCATGCTGACACCGGAACTGTAAACCTTTAGCTTCCGCTTCTTCCCGAAACATCGCATCTATGCTCTCTGTTATTTTTTTCACGGGGAAAGCTGCAGGCAACCGGTGCTCAGGAAGCACACCCTCCGCTACTGGGGCCTTTCGACCTGTTTCACTGACAAGGAATTCAAGATAGTCCACACTTTTCTCAAAGCGACTGATGGCCGCAGCATCCATTATGGCTTCATTTTTCATTCGGGCTAATGCGAGGCGCATGGACACCAACGGTTGCTTAAGGTCGTGATTTGCGGCTTGTAATATTTGCGCTTTCTGCTTAGCCAGCGCCATTGCTGATAAAAGCTCTTGTTCCGCCTGATAAACCGCTCTTTCGGCCATCTGCTGACTTAATAACACCCGCTTTTCACGCTCCAATAGCTGGTCACGCTCCTTTGCTTTCTCGTGCGCCTGGTCTGCAAGCGCCAGCTGAAACATCAACGCATCGGCAATAATCCCGATACGAATCCAATCAAAACTTGAGGCAACCGGTAACCAGCCGGAAGCGATGTGTGCGATATTCGTCCATACCGAAGCAAAACATAGCAACCCCCAACCTACCATAAAAAAACGCGCCGACTTTAGACCTTGTGCATACGCGCGGTACCCAGCCCACAGCCCAACTAGCAGAGCAAACAGATTAAGAACCATGGCAACCTGTTTACTCGATACAGCATCCACAAATGAGCCATAGAGCAAAACAAGAACGGCTGCGGGGAGAATAGAAAAAAGCAGTTTATCCAGAATAGGCAAGCGCTGGCGGGTGTTGAGAAAAAGCCTGGAGAACTGGACTCCCGATACACTGATCAGCAAACCCAAAGGCAGTGAAGCATAAGCATTCCAATGTGGAAAATCTGGCCACAGATACTGGAAAGACAAACCATCCATATGGAGCACATAGAGCACAACAGAGCAAACATAAAAAAGGTAAGCCATTTGCAGGCGGCCATTCACAAACACCCGTTGTAATACCGCAAACAGGATAAAGGCCGCCATGATGGCGTAAAAGGCCGCATGCACCAGACTTTGATGATTCAATGTTGATGCATAGTGTTCACGGGCTTCCAGGCGCAAGGGGAGTGCTGTCGTCCCTCGTGACCAGTAATGGACGTAAAGCGTGACTGTTTCCTTGGGAAGCAGATCTAATGTGAGCGCCAGTTTGGGGGTGTTCAACGGCCGCTCCTCAAACAAAGAGGCGCCATTGTTATGCAGTAGATGCTTTACTTTTCCGTCGCGTACCAAATAAACATCAAGACTGTTCATAAAACGGGTATTGAAGTTCAATACCCATGTGGCCTCGTCATCCAAGGTATGATGAATTTCGGTTTTTATCCAAATCGACTGCCGCTGATAACCAAAATCCACCTCGCCGTTCGGAATTTTGACAAAATTTAGCGATACGACCTCTTCTTGAACACGATCACTCGGTGGCCGGCTTCTTTCGCTGAAGGCATAGCTGGAGAAAGGCGCCAGATCATACACACCACCTTGCTCTAACAGCACGACAGCGGCATTCGCTTGGAACGCACCAACCAAGGCAACCATAACCACAAAGCAGAGCGGAATTCTCTTCATTGAATACTCGCCTATTGGTACCGCGACGGGATAACACCCTTTTCATCGGTCTACACCAATCACCTCACCCAAAATATACTGAACGGGCCTGACATGAAAGCTCTCCAAGCAACGAACACAGTGGAGCACATCCCGTTACCATCTCCTGTACACTAACAAAATGGCACAACCGCTCAAACCATTATGCACACCGTTTTAATTGCAGATGACCACACATTGATTCGCGAGTCTCTGCGGAACATGCTCGAACCCTTGGATGACTTTAGCATCGTGGCCGATGTCGCTAACGGCTTTGACGCGCTTGTCGCCGTAAAAAAATGGAAACCCTCTGTACTGCTACTGGATGTTGCAATGCCCGATGCCACGGGTATTGAAGTGGTTGTCGACACACAGCGCTGGAGTCCACAAACCAAAATCATCATCTACACCGGTGTCACGTCCGGAGCCCCCCTGCAACAATTAATCGATAGCGGTATCCACGGCCTACTATTTAAAGACAGCGATAGCGCACACCTCATCAAGGCGCTCCGTGAAGTCACCCACAACCACTCTTACTTCGATGACAAGCTTTCATCCGTCCTGGCAGAACAAGAGGCGGTTGGCAACCTCACCGAGCGGGAAAAGCAAGTGCTCTCACAAATCCTGGCGGGCAAAACCAACCGCGATATTGCCCTGCTGCTCAACATCAGTATAAAAACCGTAGATAATCACCGTACCCGGCTGATGAATAAACTCGGCGCCCACTCCGTTTCTGACCTGTTACGCATCGCGATTAAAACAGGCTTCATCCACCCGGATACCTTATAAACTTCACAAAACACAAAATATCTCCCTCAATTAGGGTGAATACCCTATGGAGGCCCAGCTCGGCCTCTGTGCAAAATCTTCCTCAAAAAATAATCCTTCATTCATAAAGAAAGATCATAACTGATGCGTTGCGGCTGCATCCGCCGCCATCAGCTTTCGGAGACCATCATCATGCGGGTTAAACGATTTTTTCACACTTTTTTACTTTTTATCACACTACTGGCCATGAGCGCCTGCAGCAGTTCCGACTCGGAAGAAAGTCAGGATAGTCTTGATTCGGACGGCGATGGACTCACCGACATTGAAGAAACCCAAACGTATAAAACCTCTCCCAAACTGGCTGACACCGATGGTGATGGTTATTCGGACTACCGGGAAGTCATAGAGCTGGGTTTTAACGCTGGTGTCAATAACTACCGCTACAACCCGCTGGTTGCCGACCTGCCCCAATTAAAAATTGGCATACAAACGACGCCCATTATCGGAGCGATTTTTGAGGACTCCAATGCACAAACGCAAGACATCAGCACCTCGCGCTCACAGTCTCAATCCACATCTACTTCCACGACTTTTGGCACCAGCGTCACAGTCGGAGTAGAAGCAAGCACAGAAGCCACCGTCAGCACGGGGTTAACCGGCCCGAGCGCAGAAGTCAGCACGTCCCTCACCGTGTCGACAGAATCCACCGTCAGTTTCGATCAAACACAGACCACAGAAAACCAAACGGCCTGGGAATCGATGAGAGCCCAGGGGGTTGAAGAATCAACTACGACCAGTGGTGGCTACATTCGTATTGGTGTGGTGATCTCGAATGAAGGCCATATTCCATTTACCCTGCAACATATTAGCCTCTCGTCGACCAAAGCCAGTGATGGCGACAAACCCTTTATTCCTTTAGCAACCCTTGATTACGACAGCACCCAGGCATTTCAACCGGTCTCATTATCTGAAAATACCAGCACTGGTAGCCTGACCTTTGAAAACAGTACCTTAGACCTTGGTACCGTGCGAACGATGCTCAATGCCGCGCGCTCCATTACAGTGGAACCCGGCATCTACGAAGTCACTGATATTCAAGGACAACCCTTCGCCTACACAGAAGCCGAAGTCGCCTCACGCACCGCCAAAATCCTGATTGATTATGGCCCGTATGCAGAAACCGAGCTGTACCAGGTCGCCACTAACACCAACCCATCCAGCCCTGGGCAGTCGCTCAACACCCTGTTAAGCGATTATCTGGCTATTGATTATACTGAATCGAATGGCATTACAGCCGTCCGGCAAGTGGGTCCCAGTGGCAGCGGCCGTTGGGAAAGAGTGTAGATCTCAGATCGGAAGAGCACACGTCTGAACGAGATCTACACTCTTTCCC
>OBIC01000032.1_pt1 | contig 90390 bp, 94 predicted proteins | sample 1519831 | NCBI WGS metagenome assembly OBIC01 (sample SAMN03019805, study PRJEB22545) | beach sand metagenome | biome: beach; feature: sea beach; material: beach sand | place: USA: Municipal Pensacola Beach, FL | collected 2010-10-20 | depth 40-45 cm m
CGCGAAGGCGGCCGCACCGTCGGCGCCGGCGTGGTGAGCAAGATCGCGAAATAAGTCAGGGACTTACCCCGGACTAAACCTCAAAGCCCCGGCATCACGCCGGGGCTTTTTTGTTGCTCTGTTGCCCTGCGAATGCATGATCGGATCAGGAATATTCGAGAAAGGTCATTGGCTCATGAGTGTACTGAAATCTGTCGCCGGTCTGGGGGCCGCCCTGGTCCTGGCCTTTCCGGCAGCTGCCGAGCCGCGCGAGGATGCCGAGTACATCGCCGAGGCCCTGTTCGGGGACGTGGTTGTCCAGGAGATGTTCGGTGCCCTCGGCGAGATGATGGTGCCCCTGATGATGGGCGAGATGCAGCGCAATGGAATTGTGCTCACCGAGTCCGGCTCACGGACCCTGTCGGAAATGCTGCTCAATTCCATGATGAAAGAGCTCGGCAGCTCGGTCACGGAAATGTACGCCGATATATATGAGGAGGTCCTCGCGCCCGGCGATCTTGCCGCGTATCGCGTCTTCCTCGAAACCCCGTCCGGCCGGGCAATCGCCAAGGCCCAACCCCAGATCGTGTTCCAGGCGAACCTGCTCGGAGAGCAGCTCGGGATGGATGTGGCACTCATCGCGATGGACGATATCGAGGCCGATATTCGCGCCGGCAACTGGCCGAATGGCACGAGTGCAGCCGTCAAGGACGAGCTGCGCGAGCTGTTTGCGGAATGAGCCGGAGAGGGTGAGGAGCAGGCGCCATGACAAGGCATTTCAGATGGTTTGCCGTGGCAATCACCGGCCTCCTCTCGGCCTGCGCTTACCATTTGCAGAGCCCGATTGCCGATTTCGACTCGCGCCTGGCCGAGCCGCCGGTTCCGGTGGGGCGCTATTGCAATCTGGGCGACGAGGACAAGCTTGAGCCCGACTGCGCCGTGCTGGAATGGCATGCCGACACACGCATGTTCAAGATGCAGAACGAAGGCGGCGAGGAACCGCCGACCCTGTTTTCGCTCGCCGGCCTGAGCGACGGCCTCGTGGCGGCGGAAGTCGTCTCCGACGAGATGCCCTATCCCTATCAGATCTACCTTTTCGTTCACACAGAGGACGCCTTTGCCTTCCTGCCGATGGCCGAGGATGAGGATGCCATGGCGCTCGCCGCGCAGTATCCCGGCGTCGAGATGGCCGGCGAGCAGGACGGCATCTATGTCAGTGGCGAGGCCGAAGCGGTGCGCGAGTTCCTCGATGCCTGCGGGCGTCTGGCGCTGGGCAAGGCGCGCGCGGAGGACGAGGATGTCGACGTGGCCGTCTATGCGCCCGACGCGACGGTGAGCGCCACGCCGGAACAGCTGAAAGCCCGCGAGCGCCTGCTCGCACTGGCCGAACGGCTGGCCGATGAGGCGCCGGAACTCGAAACGGTGGAATAGGCCTCCGCGCAGTTTCCTGTTCCCTTTCAGCACCGTGCGGCTAGGCTGCGGGTAGGCCGGATGGAGGACGCCTTCAATGAAGCTTGCGCTGGTATCAGTTCTTGCCGTCACCTTCGCGGCAACGGCAGGGGCCGAAGTGGTCGAGGCCGCGCCCGACCATTACACCCTGCGTCACGAGGCGGTCAGCGATCTCAGTCCGAGCGATGCCTGGAGCCGGCTGGTTGATCCTGCGCGCTGGTGGCACCCTGACCATACTTATTCCGGGCGCGCCGAGGCCCTGACGCTGGAGCTGAAGGCCGGCGGGCTGTGGCGGGAAGACTGGGATGGTGGCTCGGTGGCTCATGGCCGGGTGTTGATGGTCCAGACCGGCAAGGTTCTGCGCCTGGATGCCCCCTTCGGCCCGCTGCAGGGCATGGGCGTCACCGTGGTCTGGACAATCACGCTCACGCCGGAAGGCGAGGGGACGCGAATCCTCTTCGAGGAGGTCGCCAACGGCACCGCCGCCAGCGGCCTCGATGCCATCGCGCCGGCGGTAGATGGGGTGAAGTCTGTCGCGATTTCGCGCCTTGCCGGCGACATGGATGAGCCTGTGGGAAACTGAGGCCGGCCGGCACTCATATTTCTTTCACATGGGGTGTTGACCCGAAGCGGGCGAAGACGTATTCACGCGCCTTCGACGGGATGGCCGTATGCACAAGGCATAAACGCTTCCCCCAGAGACGAGACAATGGATTTGCCGAGATCGGCCTTGCCGCGCCGCCAAACAGTGCGCGCAGGGGTCGGTTTCAGTGTTTTTGCGGGCCGACGGGCCTGAAGGCAGGTAGGTTGAGATGGAACGGCAGAACATTCGCATCAGGCTGAAGGCCTTTGACCATCGGGCGCTGGACATGTCCGCTCGCGAGATCGTGTCTACGGCGAAGCGGACGGGCGCGGATGTGCGCGGCCCCATTCCGCTCCCGACCCGGATCGAGCGCTTCACGGTCAATCGCTCTCCCCACGTGAACAAGAAAAGCCGCGAGCAGTTCGAAGTGCGCACCCACAAGCGCATCCTCGACATCGTGGACCCGACCCCGCAGACCGTCGACGCGCTGATGAAGCTCGACCTGTCGGCCGGCGTCGGCATCGAAATCAAACTTGAGGGAGGTCGCTAATGGCACTTCCTGCTGAGCGTAGCGGCGTTGTCGCCCAGAAGCTGGGCATGACACGCATCTTCGACGAAGAAGGTCGCCATATCCCGGTGACCGTGCTCGGTCTTGAAGGCTGTCAGGTCGTTGGCCTGCGCACCGATGAGGACCGTGAGGTCCAGGTGAACCAGGGCCGCAAGAAAGAGAAGAAGACCGTCACCCGCAATGACGGCTACAATGCCGTTGTGATGGGCGCCGGCGAGGCGAAAGCCAAGCGTACGCCGAAATCCCAGCGTGGCAGCTTCGCCAAGGCCGGCGTTGCGCCCAAGCGCAAGCTGGTGGAATTCCGCACCACGGGCGAGCTTCCCGAAGTTGGCGCCGAAGTGCTGGCCGACCATTTCGTGGCGGGCCAGAAGGTCGACGTTTCCGGCCTCACCATCGGTAAGGGTTTTGCCGGCGCCATGAAGCGCTGGAACTTCGGCGGCATGCGCGCCACCCACGGTGTGTCCATCTCCCACCGCGCCCACGGTTCGACCGGCCAGTGCCAGGACCCGGGCAAGGTGTTCAAGGGCAAGAAGATGGCCGGCCATTATGGCCAGGAGCGCCGCACGATCCAGAACCTGGAAATCGTGCGCACCGATGTCGAGCGTGGCCTGATCCTGGTGCGCGGTGCGATCCCCGGCGGCCAGGGCAGCTGGGTTGAAGTGCGCGACGCCGTGAAAAAGGCGATCCATGCCGACGCCCCGGCTGGCGGTTCGTTCCGCGCCCCGGCGGCAGGCGCTGCCGACACCGGCCCGGTGAAAGTGGAAGGCTCTGCTGCCGACACCATCGTGCTGGTCGATGGCATCGGCCCGGAGACCGAAGCGCAGCTGCAGGACAAGGGCTATGGCAGCCTGTCGGCCTTCGTGAATGCCTCCGACGATGATCGCGCCGCCGTGCTCGAAGAGCTGGGCGTGACCGAGAAAGCCGAGAACGAAGAGTGGCTCGCCCAGGCTCAGGACATCCTGGCCGGCGGCACGCCGCGCGCCAAGGTCGATCAGGACCTTCTGAAGAAACTGCTCAAAGAGGGTGGTGAATAATGGAACTCGCAGTTCAAACCCTCGACGGAAAGTCGGCTGGCAAGGCCAAGCTCGACGATGCCATTTTCGGCATCGAAGAGATCCGTGGCGACATCCTGCAGCGCACCGTGCGCTGGCAGCTCGCCAAGCGCCAGGCCGGTACGCACAAGACCCAGTCGCGTTCGGAAGTCTCCGTCACGACCAAGAAGTATATCCGCCAGAAAGGCTCCGGCGGGGCCCGTCACGGCTCCAAGAACGCTCCGATCTTTGTCGGTGGTGGTGTGGCCCATGGCCCGCGCGTGCGCAGCCATGCCCACGACCTGCCGAAGAAGATCCGCAAGCTGGCCCTGGCTCACGCCCTGTCGTCCAAGGCGAAAGCCGGCGACCTGATCGTGCTGGATGCGGCCGCCATGGATGCGCCGAAAACCAAGGAACTGGTCGCCAAGCTGAAGGGCCTGGAGCTTTCCAACGCGCTGATCATCGGCGGCACGCAGGTTGACGAGAACTTCGCCAAGGCGGCTCGCAACATTCCGCATATCGACGTGCTGCCGGTCGCGGGCCTGAATGTGTACGACATTCTGCGCCGCGAGAAGCTGGTGGTCACCAAGGACGCCCTTGAGGGCATTTCTGCGCGCTTTGCCGGCGCCAAGGTGGAGGGCTGATCATGGCTGAAGTGCAGACCCGCGATTACGACGTCATCCTCGCCCCGCTGATCACCGAAAAGGCGACGCTGGTGGCTGAAGAGAACAAGATCATCTTCCGCGTGCCGCTCGAAGCGACCAAGGAAGACATCAAGCGCGCCGTGGAAAGCCTGTTCAAGGTGGACGTCACCAAGGTGAACACGCTGCGCGTGAAGGGCAAGACCAAGCGGTTCCGCGGCCATCTCGGCCGTCGCTCGGATATGAAGAAGGCCATCGTGACGCTGAAGGACGGCCAGTCCGTCGACGTCACGACGGGCCTTTAAGGGACCGGCGAGGAGATCACGATATGGCTTTGAAGACATACAATCCGACATCGCCCGGCCGCCGCGAACTGGTCACGGTCGACCGGTCCGAGCTGTACAAGGGCCGTCCGGAAAAGTCCCTCACCGAGGGTCTGACCAAGAAGGGCGGGCGCAACAATAATGGCCGCATCACGGCGCGCCGCATCGGTGGCGGGGCCAAGCGCCTTTACCGCAAGATCGACTTCAAGCGCGTGAAGTGGGATGTGCCCGCGACCGTCGAGCGCCTGGAATACGATCCGAACCGCACCGCCTTCATCGCGCTCATCCGCTATGAGGATGGCGAGGTCAGCTACATCATCGCCCCGCAACGCCTTGCGGTTGGCGACACGGTGGTGACGTCGGAAAGCGCCGACATCAAGCCGGGCAACGTGCTGCCGCTGAAGAACATTCCGGTCGGTACGATCATCCACAATATCGAGATGAAGCCGAAAAAGGGCGCCCAGATGGTCCGCTCGGCGGGCTGCTACGCCCAGCTGGTTGGCCGCGAGTCCGGTTACGCCCAGGTCAAGCTCACCTCCGGCGAGCTGCGCCGCGTTCCCGACCAGTGCCTGGCCACGATCGGCGCGGTGTCCAACCCGGACAACATGAACAAGGTGATCGGCAAGGCTGGCAACAAGCGCCATATGGGCAAGCGCCCGTCCGTGCGCGGTGTCGTCATGAACCCGTTCGACCACCCGCATGGCGGTGGCGAGGGCAAGTCCTCGGGCGGCCGTCACCCGGTGACCCCGTGGGGCAAGAAGACCCGCGGCCCGAAAACCCGCAACAACAAGTCGACGGATCGCCTGATCATTCGTCGCCGCAACGCCAAACGCTAAGGGAGCGCGAGAGACATGCCCCGTTCCACCTGGAAAGGCCCGTTCGTCGATGGCTACCTTCTGAAGAAGGCCGAGGCCGCGCACGAGTCCGAAAAGCGTGTCGTGATCAAGACCTGGTCGCGCCGCTCCACCATCATGCCGCAATTCATCGGCCTGAACTTTCAGGTCCATAACGGCAACAAGTTCGTGCCTGTGACGATCACCGAAGAGATGGTCGGCCACAAGCTCGGCGAGTTCGCGCCGACCCGGACCTATTACGGCCACGGCGCCGACAAGAAAGCGAAGCGGAGGTAGTCATGGGAAAGCCTAAAGCCCCGCCGAAGCAGGCCTCCAACGAGGCGCGCGCCGTGCTCCGCATGCATCGCGGCAGCCCGCAGAAGCTGAACCTGCTGGCCCAGCAGATCCGCGGCCTGAAAGTCGACCGCGCCGTGAACGAGATGTCCTTCTCGCGCAAGCGCCCGGCCGACGCCGTGCTCAAATGCCTGAAGAGCGCGATCGCCAACGCGGAAAACAATCACGACCTGGACATCGACAGCCTGGTGGTTGCCGAAGCCCATGTCGGCAAGAACCTCGTGATGAAGCGCATCCGGGCCCGTGCCCGCGGCCGCGCTGCACGGATCCACAAACCCTTCGCCCAGCTCACCATCGTGCTGCGCGACACCAGTGCTGAAGCGGAGACTGCCTGATGGGACAGAAAGTCAATCCGGTCGGGCTGCGCCTCGGTATCAACCGTACCGCCGACAGCCGTTGGTATGCCGACAGCGCCGATTTCGGCCGTCTGCTGCATGAAGACCTGAAGGTTCGCAAATTCATCCGTGGCAAGCTCAAGCAGGCCGGTATCTCGAAGATCGTGATCGAGCGCCCGCACAAGAAGTGCCTGGTGACGATCCACACCGCCCGTCCGGGTCTGGTGATCGGCAAGAAGGGCGCGGACATCGAGTCCCTGCGCACCGACCTGGCCAAGATCGTCTCCGATGAGGTTCGCGTGAACCTGGTCGAAGTGCGCAAGCCGGAAATCGACGCCAATCTGGTGGCCGAGGACATCGCCCGCCAGCTGGAGCGCCGCGCCAGCTTCCGCCGCGCCATGAAGCGCTCGATCCAGTCGGCCATGCGCCTCGGCGCCCTGGGCTGCCGCGTCATGGTTTCCGGCCGTCTCGGCGGCGCGGAGATCGCGCGTACCGAGCAGTATGCGGAGGGCTCGGTCCCGCTGCACACGCTGCGCGCCGACATCGACTATGGCACCGCCGAAGCGCTGACGACCTACGGGATCATCGGCATCAAGGTGTGGATCTACAAGGGCGAGATCATGGAGCATGATCCGATGGCCCAGGACAAGAAGCTGGAAACCTCCGGCCAGGCCCGCGCGCGCTCCAGCGGCGGCCGTGGCCCGGCCTCCGGCCCGCAAGGTGGAGGCAACTGATGCTGCAACCGAAGCGAACCAAGTACCGCAAGGCCTTCAAGGGCCGGATCAAGGGTGACGCCAAGGGCGGCACGAGCCTGAACTTCGGCTCGTTCGGCCTGAAGGCTCTCGAACCGGAACGCGTCACCGCGCGCCAGATCGAGGCCACCCGCCGTGCCGTGACGCGTCACATGAAGCGTCAGGGCCGCGTGTGGATCCGCGTCTTCCCCGACCTGCCGGTCTCGGCCAAGCCGATCGAAGTGCGGATGGGCAAGGGCAAGGGCTCGGTCGACCGCTGGGTCGCCCGTGTGGCCCCGGGCCGCATCCTGTTCGAGATCGACGGTGTGTCTGAGGATGTCGCCCGCGAGGCCCTGCGCCTGGGCGCTGCCAAGCTGCCGATCAAGACCAAGATCGTCAAACGGATTGAGGGGATTTAGTCATGACCGCTGAAGACCTTCGCGGCAAAAGTGTCGACCAGCTGCGCGAGCAACTCGCCAAGCTGAAAAAGGAACAGTTCAACCTGCGTTTCCAGGCGGCCACGGGCCAGCTTGAGAAAACCCACCGCGTGACGGAAGTGCGCCGGGACGTTGCCCGCGTCAGCACCATCCTGCGTGAGAAGGCCCGCCAGGGCGCAGAAGGCTAGGAGACGGAAAAATGCCCAAACGTGTGATGGAAGGTGTGGTCGTCTCCGCCAAGCAGGACAAGACCGCCGTGGTGCGTGTGGAACGGACATTCCTCCACCCGCTGTACAAGAAGATCGTGCGCCGCTCGAAGAAGTACCACGCCCATGATGAGGGCAATGTGGCTGTCGAGGGCCAGACGGTGACCATTCAGGAGTGCCCGCCGCGCTCCAAGCTGAAAGCCTGGGAACTGGTTCCCGCCGACGCTGCCGGAGGTGATGACGCATGATCCAGATGCAATCCAACCTGCGCGTGGCCGACAATTCCGGTGCACGCCGCGTCCAGTGCATCAAGGTGCTGGGCGGAGCCGGGCGGCGCTATGCCTCCGTTGGCGACATCATTGTGGTGTCGGTGAAGGAAGCGATCCCGACCGGCCGCGTGAAGAAGGGCGATGTGCGCAAGGCCGTTGTCGTTCGCGTGGCCAAGGACATCATGCGCCCCGACGGCTCGGTGATCCGTTTCGACACCAATGCCGCTGTGCTGGTGAACAATAATGGCGAGCCGATCGGCACGCGGATCTTTGGCCCGGTTCCCCGCGAACTGCGCGCCAAGAACCACATGAAGATCATCTCGCTCGCTCCGGAGGTGCTGTAGCCATGGCTGCCAAGGTGAAGAAGGGCGATACCGTCATCGTGCTGACCGGCCGCTACAAGGGCTCGGAAGGCAAGGTGACGAAAGTCATCAAGGAAACCGACCGTGTTGTCGTGGAAGGCGTGAACATCGTCACGCGCCACCAGCGCCCGAACCAGTTTGACCCCGGTGGCCTGAAGCGTTTCGAGGCCCCGATCCATATTTCCAACGTGGCCCACAAGGACCCGGTGGACGGCAAGCCCGTGCGCGTCGGCTTCAAGGCCGACGAGCATGGCCGCAAGACCCGTTTCGCCAAGCGGTCGGGGGAGCAGATCGATGTCTGATGTGATGGAATACGAACCGCGCCTGAAGCGGAAATATCGCGAGCAGATCGTGCCGAAACTGCAGGAGCAGTTTCAGTACTCGAACCCGATGCAGATGCCCAAGCTCGAGAAGATCGTGCTGAACATGGGCGTCGGCGAGGCGGTCCAGGACTCCAAGAAGATCAAGCAGGCCGTGGCCGAGCTTGAGCTGATTGCCGGCCAGAAGCCCGTCACGACCAAGGCCCGCAAGTCGATCGCCGGCTTCAAGCTGCGCGAAGGCATGCCGATCGGCTGCAAGGTGACCCTGCGCCGTGAGCGGATGTATGAATTCCTCGACCGGCTGGTGACCATCGCCCTGCCGCGCGTGAAGGACTTCCGCGGCCTGAACGGCAGGAGCTTCGACGGCCGTGGCAACTATGCCATGGGCATCAAGGAACACATCGTTTTTCCCGAGATCAACTATGATCAGGTGGAAACCATTCGCGGACTGGACATCATCGTGTGCACCACCGCCCAGACCGATGAGGAAGCCAAGGCGTTGCTCGCCGAATGCGGCTTCCCCTTCCGGAATTAGCGCGAGAGGACGACAAGGCACATGGCCAAGAAAAGCGCAATCGAACGGAACAACAAGCGTGCGCGTCTGGTGGAGAAATATGCCGCCCGCCGCGAGAAGCTGAAGGCAATCGCCATGGATGAGGAGCTCCCCCTGGAGGAGCGCTTCAAGGCGCGTCTGAAGCTCGCTGAGCTGCCGCGCAATTCCGCGCCGTCGCGGATCCGCAACCGGTGTGAAGTCACCGGCCGTCCGCGCGGTTACTATCGCAAACTCCGCATGTCGCGGATCGCGCTGCGGGAGCTTGGCTCCCAGGGCATGATCCCCGGTCTCGTGAAGTCCAGCTGGTAAGGAGGAGAGACGATGAACCTGTCAGATCCCCTCGGTGACATGCTCACCCGTATCCGCAATGCCCAGATGCGGCACATGTCGAAGGTCGTGACCCCGGCTTCGAAGCTGCGCCTGCGCGTGCTGGAAGTACTCCAGGCGGAGGGCTATATCCGCGGTTTCGTGGTGGTCGAGAAAGACGGCCACAAGAATATCGAGATCGAGCTGAAATATTTCGAAGGCTCGCCGGTCATCAACGATCTGCGCCGCGTGTCGAAGCCCGGCCGCCGCGTCTACTCGTCGGTCAGCGACATTCCGCTGGAGCGCAACGGCCTCGGGATTTCGATCCTGTCGACCTCCAAGGGTGTGATGTCCGACAATATGGCGCGCGAAAACAATGTGGGCGGAGAGATTCTCTGCCGCGTGAGCTAGGCCAGGGACAGGAGCAAGCAAGATGTCACGTATTGGCAAACTTCCGATCCCGATCCCGTCGGGCACCGAAGTGAAGATCAACGGCCAGACCGTCGAGGCAAAAGGCAAGCTTGGCCTTCTGTCGATGACCCTGTCTGACCTCGTCACGCCGGCGGTGGAGAACGGTGAACTTACCGTGACCCCGCGCGAGGACCTGGTCAAACGGGCCAATGACCGGATTGAGCTGTTCAAGAAGCGCGGCAAGAAACTGCCGACTTTCGCTGAAGCGCTCGACCCGGCTGCGCGCACCCAGTGGGGCACCGCGCGCGCTCGCCTGGCCAATATGATCCAGGGCGTGAGCGAAGGCTTCGAGAAAAGCCTGGAGATCCAGGGCGTCGGTTACCGGGCCCAGATGCAGGGCAGGGACCTGAAGCTCGCCCTCGGTTTCTCCCATGATGTGGTCTATGCTGCCCCTGACGGTGTTGAACTCGCGGCGCCCAAGCCGACCGAAGTCATCATCAAGGGCATCGACAAGCAACAGGTTGGCCAGGTAGCGGCCGAGATCCGTTCCTATCGCCCGCCGGAGCCCTACAAGGGCAAGGGTGTGCGCTATGCCGGCGAATATGTCCGCCGCAAGGAAGGCAAGAAGAAGTAAGAGCCATGAAAACCCCTCGCGACAAACTCATCCGCCGCGCGCAGCGCACCCGGACCCGGCTGAAAAAGCTGTCCAACGGACGCCCGCGGCTGACCGTGGCGCGCAGCCACAAGAATATCTCCGCCCAGGTGATCGACGACGAGAAGGGCGTGACCCTCGCGGCTGCCTCCTCGCTGGAGGCCGACCTCAAAAAGGCGTTGTCGACCGGCGGCGACCAGTCGGCGGCGGCCAGGGTCGGCACGCTGCTGGCCGAACGCGCCAAGGCGGCGGGTGTCGAGGATGTCGTGTTCGATCGCGGCGGCTACATGTTCCATGGCCGGGTGAAAGCCCTGGCGGATGCCGCCCGCGAGGGCGGCCTGAAGTTCTAGGAGACCGGTATGGCTGAACAGCAAGGACGTGGAAATGACCGTGGTGGTCGCGGCCGGGGCCGTGGCCGCGATCGTGACAACCGCGACGAAGAACAGTCCGAATTCGTCGACAAGCTGGTTGGGATCAACCGCGTCGCCAAGACGGTGAAGGGCGGCAAGAATTTCGGTTTCGCCGCGCTCGTCGTGGTTGGCGACCAGAAGGGCCGTGCCGGCTTCGGCAAGGGCAAGGCCCGCGAAGTGCCCGAAGCCATCCGCAAGGCGACCGAGGAAGCCAAGCGCAACATGGTCCGCGTGCCGCTGCGCGAAGGCCGTACCCTGCACCATGATGGCCGTGGCCGTCACGGCGCCGGCAAGGTCGTGCTGCGCGCTGCCCCTCCCGGTACCGGCGTGATCGCCGGCGGCCCGATGCGCGCCGTGATGGAAGTGCTCGGTGTGCAGGACGTTGTCGGCAAGTCGATCGGTTCGTCCAACCCGTACAACATGGTGCGTGCCACCTTCGACGCCCTCAAGGGCCAGACCAGCCCCCGCCAGGTGGCCGCCAAGCGTGGCCTGAAAGTCCAGGATGTCGTTGGCCGCCGTACCGATGGTGCGTCCGAAGCCGGCATGGCTGACGTCACCAGCTAGGAGCAAGGAACATGGCCGACAAAACCATCACCCTCCGCCAGACCGGGTCGCCGATCCGCCGCGACGGGCGCCAGCGCGCCACGCTGATCGGCCTCGGCCTGAACAAGGTGGGCCGCACGCGCACGCTGAAGGACACCCCGGAAGTGCGCGGCATGATCACCAAGGTGCAACACATGGTGGAAATCGTCGAAGAGGGCGCGTAAACCGCGTTTTTTGCCTCGTTTGGCGGCGATTTCGCCCGCATGAGCTGAAAGAGTTAGAGCGATGAAACTGAACGAACTGTCCCCCGCCGCAGGCGCCACAAAGGCTCGCAAGCGCGTCGGCCGTGGCGTTGGCTCGGGCACCGGCAAGACGGCCGGTCGCGGTGTCAAAGGCCAGAAGGCCCGCTCGGGCGTCGCCATCAACGGCTTCGAGGGCGGCCAGATGCCGATCTATATGCGTCTGCCCAAGCGCGGCTTCAAAGCCCGCAACTCCAAGACCCATGCCTGGGTCAATCTCGGCCGTCTGTCGGCCGCGATCGAGGCGGGCAAGCTGGACGCTGGCGACATCACCGAAGAGACCCTGATCTCGGCCGGCGTGGTGCGCCGCGCCAAGGATGGCGTGCGTCTCCTGGCCAAGGGCGATGCGCCGAAGAAAGCCAAGATCACCGTCACCGGCGCTTCCAGGGCCGCCATCGAGGCGGTTGAGAAGGCAGGCGGTTCGGTCACGCTGACCGGCCCGGTGAAGTCCGAAGAGGCGGCGGAATAACACATTCCACGCTGCGCTTTTTTGCGTAACCGACTTCACAAACCCTATCACGCCGCCAATCTTGGCGGCGTGCTTGTATCCTCGGGGAGGAGGTAGTCCTTGGCATCTGCAGCCGAACAACTAGCCCGCAATGTGAATTTCGGGAGCTTCGCCAAGGCGAAGGACCTCCAGAAACGCATCCTGTTCACCCTCGGAATCCTGGCGCTCTACCGCCTGGGCACCTACATCCCGGTGCCTGGCCTCGATCCCAGCGCCTATGCCCAGTTCTTCCAGAACCAGTCCGGCACGATGCTCGGCAACATGAACATGTTCGCCGGCGGCGCGATCGAGCGCATGGGCATTTTTGCCCTCAATGTGATGCCCTACATCACGGCTTCGATCATTATCCAGATGATGACCTCGGCCTCCCCGACGCTTGAGAATCTCAAGAAGGAAGGCGAGGCGGGCCGCAAGCAGATCAACCAGTACACCCGCTACCTCACGCTCGGCTTTGCCATCGTGCAGAGCTTCGGGATCTCCTTCGGCCTGAGGGAGTTTTCGATGGACAGCGTGCCGGACGTGTTCTTCATCCTGACCGGCGTCGTGACGCTGACCGGCGGCACCATGCTGCTGATGTGGATGGGTGAGCAGATCACCGCGCGCGGCATCGGCAATGGCATTTCGCTGATCATCTTTGCTGGCATTGTGGCGGAGATGCCAAAGGCCATCTTCAACCTGCTCGGCCAGGCGCGCACCTCCTCGGTGAATATCGGCTTTATCCTTCTGATCACGGCTCTGGTGATCGCGCTGGTCCTGTTCATCGTCTTCATCGAGCGCTCCCAGCGTCGCCTCCTGATCCAGTATCCCAAGCGCCAGCAGGGTAACCAGATGATGCAGGGGCAGAACTCCTTCCTGCCGCTGAAGATCAATACCTCGGGCGTGATCCCGCCGATCTTCGCGATCGCCATCCTGATGCTGCCGATGACCATTGTCGGGTTTACTGGTGGTGGTGGCGCTGCGGCCGATCCGGCGGCGGTGGCTGCGGCCGGCGACGGCATGATGAGCCAGGTCACCACCTGGCTGGCGCAGACCTTCGCGCCGGGCAGCTGGACCTACATCATCACCTATTCGGTGCTGGTGGCGTTCTTCTGCTTCTTCTACACCTCGATCATGTTCAACCCGACCGAGACTGCGGACAATCTGCGCAAATATGGCGGTTTCATTCCAGGTATTCGTCCAGGGAAGAACACGGCAGCATATATCGACTATGTGCTGACTCGACTCACCACGATCGGCGCGATTTACTTGGTCTTTGTGTGCATCCTGCCGGAACTGCTCCGGCGCTATTATCCGGAGATTCCTTTCTATATTGGCGGCACGTCACTGCTGATCGTTGTTTCGGTGACCATGGACACCGTGACGCAGATCCAGAGCCATATGATTGCGCACCAGTATGAAGGTATGCTCAAGAAGTCTCGCTTGGGAGGGCGTAAAAGATGAACCTGATCCTGTTCGGACCGCCGGCCGCCGGCAAGGGAACGCAAGCCAAACGCCTGGTCTCTGAACGCGGGTTTATCCAACTTTCCACCGGAGACATGCTGCGCGCCGCCGTGGCCTCGGGATCCGAGCTTGGCACCAGGGTGAAATCGATCATGGACTCGGGCGGCCTCGTTTCCGACGAGATCGTCATCGCCCTGATCGATGAGCAGCTGACCAATAATCCCGACGCGCCGGGCTTCATCTATGACGGCTTCCCGCGCACGGTCGGCCAGGCTGCCGCGCTCGATTCGCTGCTGGAAACCCGCGGCACCAAGGTGCATCAGGTGATTCGCCTGGTGGTCGACGAGGACGCCCTTCTGGAACGCGTTACCAAGCGCTTCGAGGAGCAGGGCCGCAAGGACGACAATCCGGAAACCTTCAAGACCCGGCTTGAGAAGTACAATGCCGACACCGCGCCGCTCCTGCCGATCTATGCCGAGCGGGGCGTGTTGACCGAGGTGGACGGTATGGGCTCTATTGAGGCTGTCTCGGGCGCCATTGACGGCGCGCTCGGCGCAGCTGTCTGATCTTGTCTGTTCGGCGCGCCAGCCCGCTCCCCCTCCCAACCGCCCCAATGGTGCGATGCTGTGGGGCGGTTGGGAGGGGGAACGGGCGGACCCTGACAAATTCAACCAGAGTGCAGAAGCCGGCGATTCAACGGTTGACGCCGGCTTTTCCCCAGCTATAACCACGCACTTCGTTAAGACGGCAAAGCGTTCCTTCGCGCGCCAGCATTTTGAGCGCGTCGGCGGGGCATTTGCATTGAAACACGACCCCTGAGGAGCGCCGACTGTGGCCCGTATCGCCGGTGTAAACATCCCCACGAACAAGCGCGTGGAAGTCGCGCTGACCTATATTCACGGCATTGGTCCGTCCATGGCCCGCGAGATCACCGAAAAGGTGGGCATCGCGCGCGAACGCCGTGTGCAGGACCTGTCCGATGCCGAAGTGATCCAGATCCGCGAAACCATTGATGCCGACTATATGGTGGAAGGTGACCTTCGCCGTGACGTGTCGATGAACATCAAGCGCCTGATGGATCTTGGCTGCTATCGCGGCCTGCGTCACCGCAAGCACCTGCCGGTGCGCGGCCAGCGTACCCACACAAACGCCCGCACGCGCAAGGGTCCGGCCAAACCGATCGCCGGCAAGAAGAAATAGGACTGACGAGCCATGGCCCGTGAAGCAACCCGCGTTCGCAAGAGAGAGCGCAAGAACATTACCTCAGGCATGGTGCATGTGAACTCTTCGTTCAACAACACCATGATCACGATCACCGACGCACAGGGGAACACCATCTCCTGGAGTTCGGCTGGCGCCATGGGCTTCAAGGGCTCGCGCAAGTCGACCCCCTATGCCGCCCAGGTCGCCGCCGAGGATGCCGCCAAGAAGGCCCAGGATCATGGCCTGAAGACGGTTGAAGTGAATGTGCGCGGTCCCGGTTCGGGCCGTGAAAGTGCGCTGCGGGCATTGCAGGCCGTCGGCCTCACCATTACCTCGATCCGCGATACCACGCCGATCCCGCACAATGGATGCCGTCCGCCCAAGCGCCGCCGCGTCTAGGAAATTTGAAAGTCGGCCGCCCCCGAGTGGGGCGTGTCGCATTTTTGCTCTTTAGGAGTCACATATGGCCGAAACCGCCATCGAAAACGTCAATGACCGCAACTGGAAAGAGCTGATCCGCCCGAATCGTCCGGAGATCATCCCCGGCCTCGATCCGAAGCGTAAGGCGAAGCTGGTTGTCGAGCCGCTGGAGCGTGGCTTCGGCACGACGCTGGGCAGTGCCCTGCGCCGCGTGCTGCTGTCCTCTCTGCAGGGGGCTGCGATCACCGGCGTGCAGATTGACGGTGTGGTCCACGAGTTCTCGTCCATTCCGGGCGTGCGCGAGGATGTGACCAATATCGTCCTGAACCTGAAGCAGATCGCCATCGACATGATCTCCGACGGCGCCAAGCGCATGGTGCTGAAGGCCTCCGGCCCGGGCGAAGTGACCGCTGGCCAGATCGATACCCCCGGCGATGTGAAGATCCTGAACCCCGACCATGTCATCTGCACCCTGGACGAGGGCGCGAGCGTGCGCATGGAGTTCACCGTGAACACCGGCAAGGGCTATGTCCCGGCCGACAAGAACCGTCCGGAAGATGCCCCGATCGGCTTCATCCCGGTCGATGCGATCTACTCCCCGGTCCGCCGCGTCGGCTACCAGGTGGAAGACACCCGCGAAGGCACCGTGCTGGACTATGACCAGCTCACCCTGACCGTGGAAACCGACGGCTCGGTCACGCCGGAAGATGCTGTGGCCTATGCCGCGCGCATCCTGCAGGACCAGCTCCAGCTCTTCATCACCTTCGACGAGCCGGTGGTCGACGATGCCGGCAGCTCGGAAGAAACCGAGCTGGGCTTCAACCCGGTGCTCCTGAAGAAGGTCGACGAGCTGGAACTGTCGGTGCGTTCGGCCAACTGCCTGAAGAACGACAATATCGTCTATATCGGCGACCTGATCCAGAAATCCGAAGCCGAGATGCTGCGCACCCCGAACTTCGGCCGCAAATCCCTGAACGAGATCAAGGAAGTGCTCGCCGGCATGGGCCTTCATCTCGGCATGGATGTGCCGGACTGGCCGCCGGAAGACATCGAAGGTCTCGCCAAGAAGTACGACGACCACCTGTAGGATTGACTGATGCGCGGGCGCCGCGCTTGAGGAAAGGACAAGACCCATGCGCCATAAGCTTGCGCACCGCAAACTCAACCGCACCGCCTCGCACCGCAAGGCGATGCTGGCCAACATGGCCGCTTCCCTGATTGAGCATGAGCAGATCGTCACGACCCTGCCCAAGGCCAAGGAAATGAAGCCGTTCATGGACAAGCTGATCACGCTGGCCAAGCGTGGTGACCTGCATGCCCGCCGTCTGGCTGTGGCGCGCATCCGCAACAAGGATGCCGTGGCCAAGCTGTTCGACGCGCTGGGCGAGCGCTATTCCGAGCGCAATGGCGGCTATACCCGCGTGCTGAAGGCCGGCTTCCGCCATGGCGACAATGCGCCGATGGCCGTGATCGAGCTGGTCGACCGCGACGAGGATGCCCGCGGCGCTGCCGACAAGGCCCGCCACGAGGCCGAACTTGAAGCCATGGATGAGATGTAGGCTCTAAGAGCCTGCATCTGTTGCAGAAATCAAAAACCCCGCGGGTGAGAGCCGGCGGGGTTTTTCTTTGTTTCGATGGCCTGCCGCTCAGCTCTTCACGCCCGGGTCGGCCGCGCTGCCCTTGAGCACGAAGCGGCGGTCGCAATACTTGCACTCCACGAAATCCTCATCGCCCATTTCGTAGAACACGATGGGATGGCCGAGCGCGCCGCCGCCGCCATCGCAGGACACGCGATGAGTCTCGACGATGATGGTCTCGGGCGCGGGCAGGGGATCGAGCGGATGTGTCATGAGATGACCCTGGGACAAGATTGTGCTGGCTGACTAGGTGTGCTCGGCTTGGGCGTCAAGCCGCGTACAATCAGGAGGCTGATCATGACAGACAGGCCCACACTCTACCACTGCGCGGATGCGCGCTCCCCCGGCTTTCCTGTGGTTCTAACATATGACAGCTGCGAGGCGCTCGATTTAGCCGCATGAGGTTTGCCTGACCGGGCCGGCTCCCTATATGGGGTTCTCATGCGTGGCGGCCCGGTAGCCGCCCGTTTCCCATTTCAGGAGCCATTCATGGACGATACTGGCGCCCTTCCGGAATTTGCCATCGAAACCAGCGGTCTGGAGAAGGTGTATGCCGCCTCCGGCAAGATGCCGGAAAAACGCGCGCTGAAGGGCATCGACCTGCAGATCCCGCGCGGCTCGATCTTCGGCCTGCTCGGCCCGAACGGGGCGGGCAAGTCCACCTTCATCAACATCCTGGCGGGCCTGGTGACCAAGTCTGCCGGCACGGCCAAGATCTGGGGCCTCGATATCGACGAGTATCCGCGCGAATCGCGTGCAGCCATCGGCGTGGTGAACCAGGAAATCACCATGGACCCCTTCTTCACGCCGCTGGAGATGCTCGACCTGATGGCCGGCTTTTACGGCGTGCCGAAATCCGAGCGCCGCAGCGAGGCGATTCTCGAAGCGGTCGGGCTCGGCGACAAGAAGGATGCCTATGTGCGCCAGCTCTCGGGCGGCATGAAGCGGCGGCTCATGGTCGCCAAGGCGCTGGTGCACGCCCCGCCGGTTCTGATCCTCGATGAACCCACGGCCGGGGTCGATGTCGAGCTGCGCCGTTCACTCTGGGTCTATGTCCGTGAGCTGCACAAGGCCGGGACGACCATCATCCTCACCACCCACTATCTGGAAGAGGCCGAGGAGCTGTGCGACGACATCGCCATCATCCATCATGGCGAGGTGATCGCCTGTGAGCCGACCCAGCAACTGCTCTCGCGCCTTGATCAGCGCACGCTGACCATCGTGCCGCGCGATCCGCTCAGCGCACTGCCAGATGCGCTTGGTGAGCTCGATGCGCGCCTGCGCCCGGACGGGGCGATCGCGATCAATTTCCGCACCGGAGAGACCGGTATCGGCCGCCTCCTGGAAAAGGTGCGTGCGGCCGGCATCGGTATCGACGACCTCGCCACCGAGGAACCGGACCTGGAAGACGTGTTCGTCACGCTGACGAGTTAGGCGGGGCGGAAGCATCTCTCGGCCTATCTCCTGTGCCAGCACCGGCCCCCGCAAGGCGCGTGGCGCGCTGCGGCAATGGTCTATCGATGCGGAGCCGAGTTCCCCTCTCCCGATCGCGGGAGAGGGTGCGAGCGCCCGGACAGCGGCGAAGCCGATATCAGCGATGCACGAGGTGAGGGCGGGGATTTATCCGCTGGCACAGGCTTTTGAGGAAAAGGTGCGGCCCTCACCCTCGATCGTGCTCGGAGGATCGATTTCATCGATCCTTTGCCCTCGCACCCCGCGACCGGGAGAGGGAGGCGCATTTCTGCATCGTCAGCGCTTGTGTGCAACATCTCCACCCGTTGCTTCGCCCGGGCCAGCACACTGCGCCAGTCCGCCTCCTCCACCCCAAGCATATGCCGGTTAAACCTTGCGCGCTCCGGACTGAGATCCAGATGCACAACGCGGATCCAGCCATACCAGGTAATCTCGATGGAGAGCCCGGCATAGCCGTGGCCTTGCTCGATCAGCTTCCCCGTCCAGGCCACGAAGGCGCGCAGGCTGACCCACAGCACCGGCCAGAACAGCGGATGCACACGGGAGAAGGGATCGGCGAGCGCTTTCATGGCCGGGAGTGTGGCGGGCAGGGCAAGTGGGTCGGATAAATCCGCAGGGTGCATGGAGGCCGCAGGCCGATATGCACCCTACTTGCTGCTAGTAGGGCGGGCCTTGGCCCGCCGGGGCAGGCACCGGGAATGGCGGGCCGAGGCCCGCCCTACATATGGCTGAGGTCCAGGTGTACAACGCGGATCCAGCCATACCAGGTGATTTCGATGGAGAGGCCGGCATAGCCATGGCCGTCTTCGATCAGCTTCCCCGTCCAGGCCACGAAGGCGCGCAAGCTGACCCATAGCACCGGCCAGAACAGCGGGTGCACACGGGAGAAGGGATCGGCCAGCGCGGTCATGGGCAGCAGTGTGCAGGGCGGGGCAAGTGGGTCGGATTGGGGCAGCCTTTTCCATCCGCAGACACCTGCGTCAGGCAGGTGTCCATGGACCAATCTTTCAGCGGGGAGCGCCTGGCTGCAGTTTTTGTCCATGGATGCCTGCCGGCGCAGGCATTCGCGGAATTTTATATTCCCGCCAAAGCCATGAATGGCCATGTATGGACGGTTCACGTCTCTTCCTTCGGCGCTTCCAGTTGTGGCACCGGGGGCGCTGTCCGTCGCCGGCCCAGACGGATGCGTTGCCAGAAGCGTTTGCGCTCGGGCGGGGGAAGGGGCTGGAGGTTTTCGATGAAGGCTTCCGCGCAGGCCCGCCAGCTATAGCCTTCGGCATAGTCCCGGCAGCGTGCCCGGTCGAGCGTGAGGCATTCCAGGGCGGCGTCGGCAAGGCTGTCCAAGTCCTTTGCGATGGCGCCCGCGCCTGAGCCGGGGATGACATCGCGCGGGCCGGTGGCATCGAAGGCGGCGACCGGCGTGCCCGAGGCCATGGCTTCCAGAACCACCAGGCCGAACGTATCGGTGAGGCTTGGGAACACGAAAACATCGGCGCAGGCAAAACAGGTGGCGAGATCCTCGCCGAACCGCGCGCCGGTGAAGCTCACTTCGGGATATTTGCGCTTGAGCTCTTCCAGCTGCGGGCCGTCGCCGACCACGACTTTCGAGCCGGGCAGGTCGAGCTTCAGGAAGGTCTCGATATTCTTTTCCACCGCCACCCGGCCGACATTCAGGAAGATCGGGCGCGGCAGGCCGGCAAAGGGATCGCCGGGCTGACCTTCCTCGATTCGCCTGGCTGGATTGAACAGGTCGATATCGACCCCGCGCGACCAGGCCACGGTGTTGCGGAACTTCCAGCGGCTCAGTTCGTCTACCATGGACGGTGTGGGCACCATCACGCGGCCGGAGTATTTGTGGAACCAGCGGACGAATCGATACCCCCAGCTGACCGGCACGGGCAGGCGGGCGGAAAGGTATTCCGGAAACCGCGTGTGATACGCCGTCGAGAAGGGGTGCTTCAGGCGCAGGCACATGGCGCGCCCGGCCATGCCCAGCGGGCCCTCGGTGACGATGTGGACTGCGTCGGGCTCGAATTCGTGGAACCGGTCCTCGATCTTGCGGCGGGCGAACAGCGCCAGCCTGATCTCGCTATAGGTCGGCAGCGGCACGGTCGGGAAGCCGTCTGCCGGCGAGACGATCTCCCACTCATGGCCCATCGCCTCTGTTTCGGCGATGACACGCTTCATGGTGGTGACGACGCCGTTGACCTGAGGGTCCCACGCGTCGGTGATGAGCATGATCTTCATGTACCCAAGCCCGTGACCGAATGACCCTCGCACTATAAAGATCTGCCTGAAAGCGCAATCTCAAGGGGCGTAAATGCCCTTACATCCAACTTTTGGAGATTAAACGAATGGCCGACACCGCTCCACACTCTCAAATCGACTGGGACGCGCTGGATGACCTGAAATTCGTCGATGAGGAAGCCCATGTGGCCGACCTCATGGAGCGCGCGCCGCTGGACGAGCCGGGGCGCATGGCGGCGGTGCGCCGGGCGCTTGAAATCGTGGAAACCGCGCGCCGGGCGGGGCGCCGCAAGGGCATGATGGAAAGCTTCCTGGAGGAGTTCGGCCTGTCCAATTCCGAGGGCCTGGCGCTGATGTGCCTGGCCGAAGCCCTGCTGCGCGTGCCCGATGTGCAGACCCGCGATGAGCTGATCGCGGAGAAGATCCGCTCTGGCAATTGGGGCAGCCATGCCGGCAAGTCCGAAAGCTGGCTGGTCAATGCCTCGACCTGGGGTCTGATGCTGACGGGGCGTGTCATCGGCCCGCCCAAGTCCGCGTCTGCCGGGCCGGCCAAGTTTGTTTCCGGCCTGGTCCGCGAGAGCGGCGAGCCGGTGATCCGCGCCGCGATGATGCAGGCCATGCGCATCATGGGCGAGCAGTTCGTGCTCGGCCGCACGGTGGGCGCGGCGACGAAGCGCGGCAAGCGCATGGTCGCGGCCGGCGATGCGGCTCACTTCAGCTTCGACATGCTGGGCGAGGGCGCGCGCACCGCCGCCGATGCCGAGCGCTATTTCACCGCCTACCAGCAGGCCATCGAATCGGTGGCGGCCGGATACTCCACCGCCGTGGCGCCGGAGGACGGCGCGGGCGTGTCGGTGAAGCTCTCCGCGCTGCATCCGCGCTATGAGGCGCTGAACGAAAAGCGCGTGATGGACGAGCTTTATCCGAAGCTGCACAGCCTCTGCCTGCAGGCGGCGAAAGCCAACATCAATCTGTGCCTCGATGCGGAAGAAGCCGACCGGCTGGTGATCTCCCTGAAGATCCTCGACCGGCTGTGCCATTCGCCCGAACTGGAAGGCTGGACAGGCCTCGGCCTGGCCGTGCAGGCCTATCAGAAGCGCGCCCTCGGCGTGATCGGCAAGGTGATCGAGCTGGCGCGCACCTCGAACCGCCGCCTCATGGTGCGCCTTGTGAAGGGCGCCTACTGGGACAGCGAGATCAAGCATGCCCAGGTGATGGGCTTTCCGAACTTTCCGGTCTTCACCACCAAGCCCGGCACGGACCTTTCCTATCTCGCCTGCGCCGAGGCCCTCCTGCAGGCCAGCCCGGACATCTACGCCCAGTTCGCCACGCACAATGCCCACACCGTGGCCGCGATCGAGTATCTGGCTGCCGCCAATGGCGATCCGCGCTTTGAGTATCAGCGCCTGCATGGCATGGGCGAGTCGCTCTATGCGGCCGCCGGCGCGGGAAAGCAGGTGCGCGTCTATGCACCGGTCGGCCAGCATGAGGACCTCTTGCCCTATCTGGTGCGCCGCCTGTTGGAGAACGGGGCCAATACCAGCTTTGTGCACTCCTTCCTCGATCCGGATGTGCCGGCCGAGTATGTCGCCGAGGACCCGATTGCGCGGCTGGAGGCCGGCCCGCGCCGCCATCCTGCGATCCCCACGCCGGGACGCCTTTTCGGCCCCGAGCGCCGCAACTCCTCCGGCCTCGATCTCAGCCAGGCTGCGGTGCGCCGCAAGATCGACGATGCCCTGCGCCACCAGGTCAGCGGGCCGATGGCCGAGACCGGGCCACTGATCGGCAAGGCGGTGAAGGGCGGCGGCACGATGCGCCTCCTCAATCCCGCCGAGACCGACATCGTCATGGGCACAATGCGCGAGACCGAGGCGGGCGAAGTGGCCGAGGCCGCCAAGGTGCTCGCGGCGGCTCAGCCGGGCTGGGACGCGCTGGGCGGGGCAGAGCGGGCCCGGCATCTGCGCGCCATGGGCGACGCCCTTCAGGAGAACGCCAACCGCCTGATCGCCCTTATGGTGCGCGAGACCGGCAAGACGCTGCAGGACGGCATCGACGAGGTCCGCGAGGCTGTGGACTTCTGCCGCTATTATGCCGTCGAGGCCGAGACCAAGTTCGCCGCGCCGCTGCGCCTGCCGGGCCCCGCGGGCGAGACCAACCATATCAGCCTGCATGGCCGGGGCGTCTTTGCCTGCATCAGCCCGTGGAACTTCCCGCTGGCGATCTTCACCGGCCAGCTCGCCGCCGCGCTGGCGGCCGGCAATACGGTGATGGCCAAGCCGGCCGAGCAGAGCCCGATCATTGCCCAGGAAGCCGTGAAGCTCTTCCGCGCCGCCGGCCTGCCGGAGAATGTGCTCGCGCTTCTGCCCGGACGCGGGGAGATGACCGGCGCGGCCATGCTGGAGAGCCCGGAGCTGGCCGGTGTGGCCTTTACCGGCGGCACCACTACGGCACAGATCATCAACCGCACGCTGGCCGGACGTGATGGCGCGATCCTGCCGCTGATTGCCGAGACGGGTGGATTTAACGCGATGTTCGTGGACACCACGGCCTTGCGAGAACAGGTGCTCGACGATGTGATCCATTCCGCCTTCGGTTCGGCTGGCCAGCGCTGCTCGGCCCTGCGCCTGCTCTTCCTGCCGCACTCGACCGCCGACAAGCTGATCGACGGCCTGAAGGGCGCGATGGACGAGTTGAAAGTCGGCGATCCGCGTGACTTCAACACCGATATCGGCCCGGTCATCGATGAGGATGCGCTCGCCATGCTGGAGGCGCATATGGAGCGCATGCAGGCCGAAGCCACGGTCCTGAAGCAGGTGAATGTCAAGAGCCTGCGCGCGCAAGGCCATTTCTTTGGCCCGGCTCTGGTGGAACTGAAATCGCTGGATCAGGTGGACAGGGAGGTGTTCGGCCCGGTGCTCCATGTGTTGCGCTATGACCCCGACGAGATCGACAAGGTCGGCGCGACGCTCGATGCCAAGGGCTATGGCCTGACGCTGGGCGTGCATTCACGCCTGCAGAGCTTCTGGCAGGAAGTGCGCGAGGTTGTGAAGGTGGGCAATACCTATATCAACCGTTCGATGACAGGCGCTGTCGTCGGCGTGCAGCCTTTCGGGGGCGAAGGCCTCTCCGGCACCGGCCCGAAAGCCGGCGGGCCGCACTATCTCCCGCGCTTTGCCGCCGAACGCGTCGTCACGCATAATATCACGGCCCTGGGCGGAGACCCGGAGCTGCTGAATCTTTGAGGTGACTTAGACGGCTTCGTACCAGGCGACGCCGTCTTCGACCTTCGCGACGCGGGCTTCGCCGCGTGCGATCAGCAGGTTGAGATGGGCCATGGCCTCGCCGGTGGCCATGCCGAGAATGTCGCCATCGATCTTGCGCCCGAACAGGGCCGGGAAGGTGTCGATGACGCGCCGGGGGGCCTCCGACAGGCGCTGGTGCAGGCGCTTCAGTGCCGTCTCATGTCCGTCGATCAGATGTGTGAGGCGCTTCGTGGCGCCAACGAAAGGCTCGTTATGGGCAGGCAGCACCAGCACATTCTCCGGCAGGGCCGCACGCAGTTTCTCGCAGCTTGCCAGCCAGTCGGCCAGCGGGTTCCCGGCCGGCTCGGTGGGAAATACCGAGACGTTGGAGGAAATGCGCGGCAGGAGCTGGTCGCCGGAGATGAAGAGGTTCAGCGCCGGGCAGAAAAGGCATGCATGCTCGGGCGAGTGGCCATTGCCGGTGATCACCTCCCAGGTCTCGCCGGCCATTTCGAAACTGTCGCCATCCTCCAGCCGGTGGAACGCATCGGGCATCTGGCTGACGCCGCGCCCGAAGCCGCCGAACCGGTCGCGGTAACTCTGGATCTCGTCCTCGTTCCAGCCCGCGCGGCGATAGAAGTCGACGCCGGCTTGGGGCGCCTCACGCCCGGTATCGGCCACCAGCATGCGGCAGGTGATGTATTCCAGCCGCGTGATCCACAGCTCCGCGCCCGGGAATTTCCGGCTCAGCCAGCCGGCATTGCCGATATGATCGGGATGCATGTGGGTGATGATGATCCGCGAGACCGGGCGCCCGTCGAGCTTGTCCTCGAAGATGTCGCGCCAGGCCTGCTTGGTGTCGTCCAGCGGCATGCCGGTATCGACGATCGACCAGCTGTCGCCATCGTCGATCAGCCACAGATTGATGTATTTCAGGGAAAAGGGCAGCGGCATGCGCACCCAGTGTACGCGCGAGGCTACCTCAAGCGTTGCACCCGTTCCCGGCGTGGTCTCGCCGAAGGGATAAACAAGGCCGCCCTTGCCCGATGTCTTGCTTTGAAAACCGTCCATCCCCTCTGGATGGCACGAAACAGGCGCGCCACCAATCGCTCACGTAACGCGAGCCTTCAGCGATTATTTCCGGCGATATCGTAGAACAGCGAGAATTCGACCGGCAGGGCGCCGCGAATATACTGCTGTACGAAGAGGTTGTGATTGGCGATGCGCGAGCGCGGCACGAATACCACGTCGAAGCGCTGCAGGGGCCCCCAGTCGGCCAGCGCCGGGTCTTCCAGCCCATCGGCGAGGTTGAACACCGCCGTCTTTACCTCACCGCCCGGCAGGCGGCGCATGACGAAGACATCCTGCCGGTTGGCGGCATCTGTGTGCCCGCCGGCCATGATCACCGCCTGCAGCGGATCCACCTGGCCGGGCAACTCGAAGACGCCGGGGCTCATCACCGCGCCGCCGACAAAGATCTGCTGGCTGGAATATTCCGAGACGAGGAGATCGAGGCTCGGCTCGCGCAATTGGCTGGCATAGGCCTCGCGCGCGAGCTCCGCGACATCCTCGGGCGTATAGCCGGCCGCCAGCAGCGGCGGGATCAGCGGCAGGCGGATACGTCCGTCCGGGCCGATCCGCGCGGTACGCGACAGCTCCGGCGCGCTGTAGACCGTCAGCTCCAGCACATCGCCGGGGGCGAGCCGGTAGGGCAGGTCGCGCGGGGAATTGGCTTGCCAGGGCGTGGCGGGAAAGTCCGCACTCGGCTCGGGCGTGACGGCGCAGGCCGCCAGCAGGACGGGCAGGGCGAGCAGGCCGGTTCGCATGTCCATTTGCGTGCGCTCCGCGACAAAAAAACCTGTCATTAGCATCGCTTTGAATGATTAAGGAAATATCAAATGGCGCGCGCCACATCTGGGTGGGAACATGCGCGCGGGGTCTCCGGCGCGATTCGCCTGGATACTCGATGAGCAAGCCCATCTCGCCCGAACGCCCTGTCTATGCGCCCCGCGCGGTGCCGGCCCGGCCGCATCTGGGGCTGGCGGATCTGGTGATTTTATTGTGGCGGGCGAAGTGGATGATGGGCCTGGTCTTCATGCTGCTGGCCAGCCTCTTCTTCCTGGCGGCCCTGCAATTGCCGACCACCTACACCGCCTCCTCGCGCCTGTTGGCGACGCTGGACGATTTTTACGTCTACCGCCCGCTGGCCGGTGGGGAGGCAGCGGGCATCGCGCTGGAGCAGGATCAGGTGATCCAGGCCGAGATCGAATTCCTGCAGAGCCCCATCGTGCTGGCCAGCGTGATCGACCAGATCGGTTATGACCGGGCCTATCCGGAGATTGCCGAGGGCCGCCGCAAGGCGCTCGCCCGCCGGGAAAAGCCGGCCGAGCTGGTTGAACGCGAATCGCGCGAACTTGCCATCGACGCCATGGCCTCCAGCCTGACGGTCAGCGCCGCGCCGAAACGCCCGATCATCTTCACCGAATTCGAGCACAAGGACCCGCAGGTCGCGGCCGAGATGCTCAATTCGGTGATCGAGACCTATCTCAGCTACCGTACCGAACTGCTCTCCAGCGGGGCGGGCGAGAGTCTTGCCAGCCAGCGCGCAGCCTTCGAGGCCAAGCTCACCGAAGCCAATGCGGAGCTCGCGGCCTTCATGGAAACCCATGGCGTGACCAATCTCGATGCCGAGATCGAAGCGCTGCAGCGCCTGTCGGAAACCACGCGCCAGACCCTGCTGGATGTGCGGGCACGCCACCGCGCGGCGGAGAGCCAGATGCGCTCGATCGCCGGCGATCTCGCCACCACGCCGCGCGATGCCGACATCTATGTCGAGGACAGTTCCCAGCAGGCGCTGGTGGCACTGAAGCTGGAGCGGGAAGACCTGCTGGCGCGCTACACTCCGCAGGCCCAGCCGGTGCAGGCGATCAACACACGCATCGCCCAGCTCGAAGCCTTCCTTGAGGAGAACAATACGCCTGCCGGCACGGTGCGGCGCGGACCGAACCCGGTCTACCAGGCGCTGGAAACCTCCCATTCCACATTGGAGGCCGATACCCGCGCCCTGCAGGGCCAGGCCGCCGAACTGGATAGCCAGCTGGAAGAGATCAATGCACGCCGGACCGCGCTCACCGCGCTGGTGCCGGAATGGCGCGCCCTGCAGCGCGAGCACGATCTCGCCGAGGCCAATGTGCGCGACTATGCGACCCGCGAGAGCCAGGCTCAGGCGCGTACCGAACTTTCCCGCCAGAACGGGGACAATATCCGCGTGCTGGAACCGGCCCGTGCGCCGGTGAAGGGCTCCAGCCTGAAGCTGCTCGTTGCCGCTGCTGGTGTCCTCTTTGCCGGTTTCACAGCGCTGATGGCGGGGCTTGCCTATGCCGTCACGCGCCGCGGTTTTGCCACGCCCGCCGCGCTGGAGCGTTCCATCGGCATCAGCGTGCTCGACGCCGTGGAGGCCCGCTGATGAGCGCGCATGGCGACTATTCCGGCGTGATCCGCGCCGCTGGCCGGGTCGGGCCGCCCCAGGGTGGGCGCGCGGTGATGTTCGTCACCCCCGACGATGCCGCTGCCGTGCGCGAGGCCGCCATCGGCTTTGCCCGCCAGGTCGGCGAGCGGTCCGAGAAACCGGCCTGGCTGCTCGATCTCGATTTCCGTGGCAATGGTGTGTTCCACCATCTCGATGTGGTCGCCCGAAACGACAAGGAACGCCCGGGCCGGGCCTTCAGCGCCGCGCTCGACGCTCCGCCGATTTACAAGCCGGTTGGCCGGCGGATCGTCGCGACGCTTGGCGAGGTCAATCCGACCAAGCTGCTCAGCGTGCATGAGATGCCGGGCCAGAACCTCTTCGTCTCGCGCTTCCGTTCCGAAGCCGTGGCCGAGGGCCAGAAACTGGCACTCAACCGCTCGCCGGGCTGGTGGCAGGCCGCGCGCACCAAGGCGAGCTGGATCGTGGTCCACGCCCTGCCGCTTTCAAAGGCCGGCGCCGCGCTCAGTTTCTGCCGCGATGTCGACGGCGTGGTGCTGGTGGTGAAGGCCGACGAGACGCCACTGGAGGATGTCGCCGCCATGCGCGAGGAGGTCGAGGCTGCGGGCGGCTTTGTGCTCGGCGCCGTGCTGCAGGGCGTGCGCGCGGATGCACGGCTGATCTCACGGGTCGCGGCGTGAGCCAGCCGCCCGCCGCGCCGGCGAGCCTCGCTTCGCATGCGGGAAAGATTGCGCTCGCGGCGACGGTGCTCTGCGTCGTCCTGTTTTCCGAAGGCCTTATCCAGCGCCTGATCGCGCCGGAAATGTCCGATGACGGCAACCCGATCCTGCGGGTCATGTGGCTGCCGGTCTATGCCATCGTCATGGGGCTGGCGCTCAGCCAGTGGCGCGAGATTCTGGCGCTGGTCCTGCGCGTGCCGTTCCTCATGATCCTCGTGGCGCTGGCGGCGGTGTCCTTTGTCTGGTCCATCGATCCGGGGCTCAGCCTCAGGCGCGGCATCTCTGTCAGCATGACGACCCTGTTCGGGCTCTATCTCGCCGCGCGGTTTTCCTGGATCGACCTCATACGCCTCATGGGCGCGATCTGGCTGTGCCTCGCTTTGGTGAGCTTTTGTGCCGGCATTCTCACGCCCGGCTTTGCCCGCGATTATGAGATCCATATCGGCGCCTGGCGGGGCTTCTGGTTCGAGAAGAACACGCTGGGCGGGCACATGTCGCGCGCCGGCTTCCTGCTGGCTTTCCTGGCGCTGGTGGATACCCGCCGGCGGATGGTCTGGCTGTTCGGCACCGGGGTGGCGACATTGCTCGTCCTGCTCTCCACGTCTGCGACGGCCCTGATGGGCCTGATGCTGGGGGTCGGCGCGGTGATTGCCGGCGCCATCCTCCAGTCCGGGCAGTTGCGCGCCGTCGCGCTGATCTGGGCCGGCACGGCGCTGGTGGCGGGACTTGCCGGCTTCATCCTGCTCTGGCCGGAGGTCTTCTTCGAGCTGATCGGCAAGGACCCCAGCCTCACCGGGCGGACCGATATCTGGGTCGCCCTGGTCGACACCATCGCCGCGCGGCCATGGCTCGGCTACGGCTATGGCGCGTTCTGGAACCCGGTTTCGGAGCCGGCCTACTGGGTGCGCATCAGCGTGGAATGGGCCGCGCCGACCGCCCATAATGGCTGGCTCGACATCGCGCTTTCTGTGGGTGTGACCGGTGTCGTGCTGTTCGCCATCAGCTTCGGGGCAACCTTGTTGCGCGCCATCCGCCTCGGCCTGCAGCACCGTTTCGCGATCTTCGCGCTCGGCTATCTCGCCCAGCTCGGCCTGTTCAGCTTTTCCGAAAGCATCCTGCTCGAACAGAACAGCCTGGTCTGGGTGACCTATGTCGCCCTCGCGGCGCTGATGGCCAGGGGCGTGAGCGAGACCGGCCGGGTCGAGCGCCCGGCGCGGCTGGACCTAGCTCGCCAGCGACTGCGGTGGCAGGGGGGCGGGCTCATCTGAGGCGGTGTCCGTCATCGCCACTGAAAGTGTCTGTCCGGGCGACTGGCTGGCGCCGTAGAACAGGTGGCGCGGCCACCAGATCAGCTTGCCATAGCCCTGCGCGGCGCGGTTGAGCCACACGGCACGTTTCGGCAGGCGCACGGCCCATGCCAGGCCCGTGATCACGCCGAACACGGCCAGCTGGCCGGCCCCCACGCACATCCAGAACACCAGCTGGGCATAGTCGCCACCTTCACAGGCAAGTCGGCTCGGACCCTGTCCATAGGCCACGGCGCGGCGGATGGTGTAGCTGAGTTTGGCGCGCGCAGTCGGCACATGTTCCCAGACGCGGGCACGGCTCGCCCACGCGAACCGGCCCTTCATGCGCTGGACCTCGCTGAAGAGATTGTCGTCCTCGCCGCCAGTCTCGTTTGTGCGCGCATCGAAGAGCGGGCGACGGGCCGGCAGCTGGCCAAGATCGAGCAGGGAATTGCCGCAGCCGAAAAAGGTCGGGATCAGGCCCTCAGGCAGGTCCGGGTCGCGCGAGAAGAAGGCCTGGAAATGCGCCCGGTGGTCGGTCACATGCTCGGGCAGGGCGGTATCGACCGGGCCGAACACGACGCTGGCGGCGGTGTTGGCGCGGGTGCGCATCAGTTCGGCGAGCCAGGTTTCCGGCGCGCTCTGGTCATCATCCAGGAAGGCGACCAGCGGTGTGGCAACCGCATCAATGGCCATGTTGCGGGCATTGGCAACGCCCGGATCCGGGCAGTGCAGGATCACCACGCTGAGCGTCTCGGGCGCCTCCAGGGCGAAATTCATCGCCGGGTGCAGCGAAGAGCCGGTGGTGTCGTTGTCGACAATGATCAGGTTCGCGCAGGCCGCATCGAGATAGGTCTGCCTGAACACGCTGTGCATGGCGCGCAAGAGGTCATAAGGCCGGCGGAAGGTCGGGATGACCACCGTCACAAGGGCGGGGGGGAGCGGGGCCGTCATCCTGCAGCGTCCATGATCTTGTCGAGGGCCTCAGACGGGGTCACCAGGGCGGCGCCACTGTCGCGGGCCCTGCGCACCAGGGTCGAAAGCACGTGTGGTTTGATGTCGAACGGGCTGGCATTGTCCGTGACGCCGTGGGTGAAGAAGATCAGCCAGGCCGACTGGCGCGCGGCGGTCTCGATCAGGGTGGAGGCGCGGGCGACCGAGGCCTCGTCGTCGCCGAGCTCATAGGCGCGCAGCTGCATGGCATCGCTGCCCTTGCGATTGACGCCCGAGAGCACGCCGCGGCAGGCATCGAACCGGTCGGCCAGCTCGCGTTTCAGCTCGGTATGGGTCTCGCCATAGGGATAGGCGAACTGGCGGACCGGTTGGGTCACGCCGATCGCCTTCATCTGGTCTTCATTGTGGGCGATGTCGGCCAGCGCGGCATGGGTGGATGCCTTTGCGCAGTCCAGGTGGGTCATGGTGTGCGCGCCGATCTCGTGGCCTGCGCGCTCCAGGTGGACGATGTCACGCTCTGTGAAATAGGGTCCGCTCGGGCCTTGCTGTCCGAGTAGGCCCGTGCAGGCATAATAGCAGCCCCTGGCGCCGAAACGTTCCAGGATGCTGGCGCCGGTCTCGGCCGCAGAGCGGGGGAAATCGTCGAAGGTGAAGCTGATCATCGCCTGCGGCGGATGAGCCGGCAGCGGGGCGACGGCCTGCCACTGGGTCAGGCGACGGCGCAGCCGGGCGGGCAGGTCGCGAGAGGGCTCGTAGCCGGCGGAATTGATGGAAAGGGCACTCATGACAGGGCTCCCGCATAGATGAGGGCGCGATAGAATTTCAGGGCGAAGAGGCGGATCCGGCCGGGCAGCTTGTGAGACTGGGCGGCGGCTTCGAACAGGTCGGTGAGCGGCTTTCGAACTGGGCCGAGCAGGCGCAGGCGGCGGGCCAGGCGGTAGAGCGCCATAGTCCGGGCCGAAGCCGGATGGCGGGCAACGAGCCGGGCGAAGTTTTCCGCCGAGCTGGCATATTTGGCCAGCAGCGCATCGTCATTGTCGAGACCAAGATGGGTGGCGGTGTTGTCAATGTGATGGACCGGATACTGGCGCGCGACGCTCAGGCCCCAGTCGACATCCTCCCAGCCCCAGCCCTTGTAGCCATTGTCGAAGGCCACGGCGCCGAGAACTTCGCGGTGCACCAGGATGTTGGAGGTGAAGACGAACCGGCCCGGATCGCGCAGGCGATCGTTTGCGGTGAGGCATTCAGAGCGCATTGACTGCATGGCATGCAGGGTCTGGTCCGGTGTCGGGCGGGTGCGCTTGAGGCTGAAGCCGCCTGCGACGACAGACGGCTGGGGCGTGCGCGCCACGGTATCGAGATAGCGCGCCAGGAAGAGATGGTCGTCGGGCAGCATGTCGGCATCCAGCAGCAGCACCCAGTCGGTGGCCGCTTCGGCCAGCAGGCGGTTGCGCGCTTCGGCGCGTCCGACATTCTTCGGCGAGGTCACAAGGCGGGTTTCGCCGGGATAGTTCGCCAGGGCCAGGCTCAGCGCCTCGGTCAGGGCGGTATCACGCGAACCGTCATCGAAGACCACGAGCCGGGTCTCGTCGGCGCCGGCACAGGCCGACAGCGCCTGGATCAGCCGGCTGGCATCGTCATGATAGGTCGGCACGAGCACGGTCAGCATGAAGCGCGAGGCGGGCTCGGCGGCAGCCTCCTCGGTCGGTCGGACCATGTCTCCAAAGACAAGCTGGTTCAGTGTCACTTCCATATCAGCCCCCGCTTCACCGCTGTGCCGTGCGATCGCCCAGCAGACACGGGGCGGTCATCAGCATGATGTAGAGATCGAGCCAGAAGGAGGCCCGGTTGACGTATTCCAGGTCGAGGCGCACGCGCTCGCGCATCTCTTCCTTGGTGTGGACCGGCCCACGCGAGCCATGCACCTGGGCCCAGCCTGTCAGGCCGGGTTTCACCCGGTGGCGGTGGGCATAGTCGCCGACAATGGCGTGCACTTCGGTCTGCTCGGTGGTCATGCCGACCGCGTGCGGGCGCGGGCCGACCAGCGACATCTCCCCGCGCAGCACATTGATCAGCTGCGGCAGCTCGTCGAGCGAGTATTTGCGGATGATGGCCCCGACGCGGGTCACGCGTGTATCGCCGGCAAAGGTCTGCGCGGTCATCGCGATCTCGGCGGCGCGGTCGGGCTTCATGGAGCGGAACTTCCAGACGCGGATGATCTGGTTGTTGAAGCCGTGGCGGCGCTGGCGGAAGAAGATCGGGCCGGCGCCTTCCAGGCGAATGGCGGCGGCGATCATGGCCAGTACGGGGCTGAATGCGATCAGCAGGCCGAGCGAGAAGACGATATCAGCCGCGCGCTTGATGAGGATGCGGCCAAGATCCTGCGGTCGGCCGGAGATATAGGCCGCCGGGGAATTGGCGATCTGCGACAGGCTCTCGGTTTCCGGGTCGAAGCCGGCAAGATCAAGCAGCAGCACGATACGCTGGGGCAGGATGCGCAGGCGGTCGACCAGGGTGCGCACACGCTCGCGCGCCTCGCTCGTCACCGTGACGACGATCCGGTCCATGTTCGGCAGGTCCTGCCAGCTCATCAGGTCCTCGATGCGGCCCAGCACCGGCACGCCCTCGATATCGGTGGGCGCGCGCGAGAGGCGGTCGTCGAACACGCCGACAATGTTGAGCTCACGCGTGGCGGCATTGCGGGCGATCAGCTTGCGGGCATTGTGGGTAGCGCCGACGATGACGACATTCTCGCTCATCCGCCCGCTGCGCACGAAGGTGGCGACCAGCAGCGAAAACCCGAAATGCAGCACGTTCAGAGACAGCCACAGGAGCAGGGCGAGCGGCCCAGCGACGTGAATGGCGGTGTGCGGCCAGAAGCGCGACATGGTCAGCACGGTGATGATCAGCATCATGCCGCAGATATTCGCGGCCTGGATAGCGCGGCCATTGGCCAGGCCGCGGGCCTCGACATTCCACGCGCCGGAGACCGAAAGACCGGTCAGCGTCACGATGGCCATGGCGATATAGGGCAGGAGGGTCTGAAGCTGTGCTTCCATCAGCAGCGTGCCGGAAGACTGCAGGTGAAGTGCGCAGACAAGACCGATGACGAGGCCGTCGGCCAGGCGCAGGCCGACACGCAAGAGGCCGGCCGGAATCCGTGCGCCGCGGCGCAGATTGGCGCGGGGGCTATCGGCCCCCAGATGAGCTTCCAGGGCACGCTGTCCGGGCCGGGACATGCCGGCCACGGCAGCAGGGATCTGCAGGTTGGATTGAGCCCCGATATTCGAGTTGCTCCATCCGGTAGGCGTGCCCATTTGCGTATCCTCGTTTCGGTGCGCAGGGCAGGGTGTCCCAGATTGCACCGTTTCCACTCGTTCGCTTGAACAGTTTGCAATCGAGCTGCCACTCGCCTTGTTGGCGAAAGATGGCAGGGTAAAAAGGCATGCAAATCCCCCTCGATCAGGCGGGCTCTGGTCATTTGCCTCAGATGACGGTTAATGAGGGCAACCTGTTCCCCATTATGGAGTCCCCATGACGATGAAGACCTGGATCGCCCCGAGCCTGACTGCGCTGGCGCTTGCCATGGCCGGCTGCGGCAGCAGCGACACCCCGGACACCGAGACCACTACATCTGAAGAGACTGCGCCGGCCGAAACGGCAGCAATCGAGACTTCCAGCCTGCCGGAAATCACGGTCACTGCCGAAGAGCTTGAGGGCAATCCCTTCCTGGCCGAGTGGGACACGCCCTATGGCGTGCCGCCCTTCGCCGAGATTTCCGACGATGACTATATGCCCGCGATCAAGCAGGGCATCCTGGAAGCGCGTGAGGGTGTCGCCGCCATCGCCGACAATCCCGACGCGCCGACCTTCGAGAACACCATCCTGCCACTGGAGATCGGCGGCGAGCTGGTCAACAAGGTCGCCTATACCTTCTCCAACATCACCAATACCGACACCAATGACACGCTGCGCGGGCTGGAGAGCGAAATCTGGCCGATGCTGACGCGCGAGACCGATGCGGTTTATCTCAACCCGGTGATCTTCGAACGCGTGAAGACGGTCCATGACCAGCTCGACACGCTCGAGCTGGGCGAGCAGGAAAAGCGGCTGGTTGAACTCACCTATCGCGATTTCGAGCGCGCCGGCGCCGCACTCGATGCCGATACGAAGGCGCAGGTGGCCGATATCAACACCCAGATCTCAGGCCTGACGACCAAGTTCGGCCAGAACCTGCTCGCCTCGACCAAGGCCTTCCGCATGGAACTGACCACGCCGGAAGACACTGCGGGCCTCTCGCAGGACTTCCTGGCCGGCATCCAGGTTGAAGGCGAGGACAAATGGGTGATCACGCTCGACCGCTCGGTCTACGAGACCTTCATGACCCAGTCGGAAAACCGCGAGCTGCGGCGCCGCGCCTTTGACGGTTACCGCCTGCGCGCGTCGGAAGGCGAGTATGACAATGGCCCGGTGCTGATCGAGATCGCCCAGCTGCGCGCCAAGCGCGCCGAGCTGCTCGGCTATCGCAGTCACGCGGCCTATCAGCTGGAAACGCGCATGGCGAAGACGCCGGAAGAAGCCGAGGAGTTCCTCCTCAGCGTCTGGCGTCCGGGCATTGAGCGCGCCAGGGAAGAGCGCGCCGACATGCAGGCCATGGTCGGCGATGCCTTCACGATCTCTGGCGAGGACTGGTGGCACTATGCCGAAAAGGTGCGCCAGGCGCGCTATGCCTTCGACGACAATGCGCTGAAGCCCTATTTCGAGCTGGGTGCGGTGCGCGACGGTGCCTTCGAGATGGCCAGCCGCCTGTTTCACGTCACATTCACGCCCGTGGAGGTCGAGGGCTGGAATCCGGTGGTGCAGAGCTTCGAGGTCACCGACGATGAGACCGGCGAGCTGCTCGGCCTGTTCATGGCCGACTATTTCGCCCGCGATTCCAAGCGCGGTGGCGCCTGGATGAGCACATATCGCTCGGCCAGCGACATTGAGGGCGAGCGGATCCGCCCGATCGTCACCAACAATCTCAACCTGACCAGGGCGCCCGAGGGCCAGCCCACACTGATGCGCTTTGACGAGGTCGAGACGCTGTTCCACGAGTTTGGCCACGGCCTGCATGGCCTGCTCACGCAGATCGACTATTCCCGCTTCTCCGGCGTCGACGGGCCACGCGACTATACCGAATTCCCGGCGCAGATCCTCGAGCACTGGGCCGGCCAGCCGCAAATGCTGGAGATCTATGCCCATCACTATGAGTCCGGCGAGGTGATCCCCACCGAGCTGATCGACCGGATGAACGAGGCCTCGACCTTCAACCAGGGCTTCAAGACGACCGAATATATCGCCGCCTCGCTGCTGGATCTGTCCTGGCACAACCTGACCTATGAAGAGGCGATGGAAATCACCGATGCCCGCGCCTTCGAGGAGCAGACGCTGCGCGACTATGGCCTGATCGAGGAGATCGAGCCGCGCTACCGCTCGAACTATTTCAGCCACATCTTCGCGGGCGGCTATTCGGCCGGCTACTATGCCTATCTGTGGTCGGAAATCCTCGATGCGGACGGTTTCTACGCCTTCAAGGAAGCCGGCGACATCTTCGATCCGGAAACGGCTGCGCGCCTGAAGCACTGGGTGTACGAATCCGGCGGTCTGCTGCCGGCCGATCAGCTTTATCGCAATTTCCGCGGCAGCGATCCGAGCATCGATCCGCTGCTGGAAATCCGTGGCTTCAAGGAGCTGGAGAGCGAGGGCTAGAAGCTCTTCGGCTCCACGAGGGGAAAGGGCCGGGCGGCATGTCCGGCCCTTTTTCGTGGGCCTCAGGCCGCAGCTGGCGGGGGCCGGTGCGCGGCGATGGCATCAGCCACCTCGTCCATGAGTGCGAGTCGGCGCGGCGGTTTCTCGATCAGGGAATGGAAGCCGGCGGCCAGGGCTCGCGCCTTCATGTCGGGCGTGATGCAGCCGGTGATCATGATCGCCGGCGCGGTATAGCCGGCCTTGCGCAGGCGGGCGAGCAGCTCCATCCCGTCCATGTCGGGCATCTTGAAATCGATTAGAAAACAATCGGGGGCCTGTTCCAGACCTGCCTGGAGCGCATCCTCGGCATGCTCGAACGCCGCAACCTTGTAGCCGCGCGTGCGTAGCAGCAGGCACAGGGACTTGCGGACGGGCTCGCTGTCTTCGACCACGACCACTTCCTTTTTGAGAACTGATCCGGCCGACAAAGCCATCCGCGCGTCACCTCGAATCCCATTTCGTCGAGCTTCTAGATGCGGAGAAAGCGTCAAGGTGTCTGTACGTAGACTTCCGTAGGAGGCTGCGGAAGGCGCCGGGGATCAGTCGAAGCCGAGCCCGCTGGCGAAGGCGAGGCGCAGGGCGGCCGACAGGCTGTCGACTTCCAGCTTCTGCATGACATGGGCGCGGTGGATCTCAACCGTGCGCGGGGAGATCGCGTAGCGTTCGGCAATCGCCTTGTTGGTGAGGCCTTCCACCAGGCCCTTGAGCACGTCGCGCTCGCGGTCTGTCAGGCTGGCCAGACGGCGATGGGCATCCTTCTCCAGCGCTTCGCGGGTGGAGCGTTCCTCGACACTGCCGAACGCGGCGTTCAGCGAATCCAGCAGCAGCGCCTTCTCATAGGGCTTTTCCACGAAATCGACCGCGCCGCCCTTCATGGCCTGCACGGCGACCGACACATCACCATGGCCGGTAAGCACGATCACCGGCATGGCGATGCCGCGTGAGTTGAGCTCGGCCAGTACGCCAAGGCCGTCCATGCGCGGCATCTGCACGTCGAGCAGGATGCAGCCCGGTTCGGCCTCGGCAGCCACTTCCAGGAAGGCCACGCCGTCGGGATAGGTCTGCACGCGATAGCCCGCCGCGCGCAGCATGAAGCTGGCTGAATGGCGGATCGCTTCATCGTCATCGACCAGATGAATAAGGGGGCGGTCAGTCATGGTCCGTCTCCAACTCGGCGACAGGTAGTGTGAAGCAGAAGCAGGCGCCGTCTCCGCCCAGCGATTTGACATGGATCGCGCCGCCATGGGCCTCGATGATGGTCTGGCAGATCGACAGGCCGAGGCCCATGCCTGTGGTCTTCGTGCTCGTGAAGGGCTTGAACAGCTGGGCGGCGACCTCCGGCTCTATGCCCGGGCCATTGTCGCAGATATCGACCGCGAGCATGCCGGCTTCCTCGCCCGGCATGGCACGCACGCGCACCTCGGCATCCTCGCGCCCCGACAGGGCCTCGAAGGCGTTGCGCAGGAGATTGATCACCACCTGCTGGATCTGGATGGGATCTGCGCTGATGGCATCCACGTCATCGGCGATCTGCACGCGCACTTTCACTGCCTCGCTATTGGTGCCGATTCGCGCGAGCGAAACCGCATCCTCCAGCAGGGGCGCGAGCGGCGCGGCGCGGCGCGAGATTTCCCCGCGCGAGACGAAATCGCGCAGCTTGCGGACGATCTGCCCGGCGCGCACCGACTGCCTGGCGCCCTCGTCCAGGGCTTCCGCCAGCATCGAGAGCGAATCGGCATCGGGCGTATCGAGCAGGTCGCGCCCGGCTTCGAGATAGTTGGCGATGGCCGTCAGGGGCTGGTTCAGCTCATGGGCGAGCGCCGAGGCCATTGTGCCGACCGCGCTGAGGCGGGAGAAGTGCACCAGTTCGGCCTGCATCTCGCGCATGCGCAGCTCGGCCTGCTGCTTCTCCGACAGGTCGCGCAGGAAGCCAGTATAGATCGAGCGGCCATCAATCTTGGCCTCGCCGATCTTCAGGTCGATGGGAAACTCGGTGCCATTGGCGCGCTTGGCCATGACGACCCGGCCGACGCCGATGATGTGCGCCTTCCCGGTGCGGCGGTAATTATCCATGTACTGGTCGTGATGAACCGCGTCGTGACGCGTCATCAGCTCAGAGACATGCTTGCCGACGATTTCCTCGTTGGTGTAGCCGAACAGATCCCGCGCGGCGCGGCTGAACTGAAGGATCTGGCCTTCCTCGTTGATAATGACCATGCCGTCCGGCACCGACTCAAGGACGGACTCCAAATGAAGCTGGAGGGCCTCCAGCGTCTGCATCGCGTCTGGTGAGTTGTGCTGCTCGCCCGTCATACCGCCTGATTCCGCTCGTGAAGCGAAATGCTATCGCCGCAGTCAGGCCTAGGAAAGGTGAATTCGGAACTATAGTGCGCGCAAACGCGCAGGGCGTTGCGTCGCAGCACGCCGGCGCGCTGCGATCATGTGCGCTGCGGTGCCAATCAGGACCGCCGCGCCGACCAGTGCCAGGCCACAGCCCCAGCAGTGTCCGTCCACCGCCAGGAAACCGGCATCGTGCGCCGCACTTGCTGCAGGACGGCACCAGTAGGCGGCGAAGGGATCGCTGGTCCGGGTGTGGTGCATGGCCTTGGCCGTGCCGGCGAGGAAGGCCGCCGCGCCCAGGATCAGTGTGGTCATGGATTTCATGGCTTCGCTCCACTCGGCGTTTGACCCTTACTGCCTCGCCCGCGGGCGGCTCGCTATAGGGAGTATTGCGTATTCAAGCGTCTGGGGGCGGGGAGTAGGTCTGCGGCACGATCAGGAAAGGGGTGCTTTGCCGTGACCGCTATCGCTTCACCACCAGCCCGCTCGAACACCAGTATCCTCACTGTCGGGGGGCTTCTCGCTGCCGTGTTCCTGTGGTCGCTGTTTACCGTCAGCCAGACCTCCGACATCTTGATGAACGTCCATGCCTGGATGTTTGTCATCCTTACGGGGATCGGCCTTGCCGCACTGCTCATCTGGGGCGGCTCGGTCCAGGACCGCAATGTTTTCGACCAGACCAAATATGAGGACACCGTCGTCAAGTTCGGCGTGGCCGCCTCCATGTTCTGGGGCCTTGTCGGCTTCCTCGTGGGCATCGTCATCGCCCTGCAGCTGACCTGGCCGAATCTTTTCTACTTTCCCGAGATTGGCTGGCTGAACTTCGGACGCCTGCGCCCGCTGCACACCAGCGCGGTGATCTTTGCGTTCGGCGGCAACGTCCTTATCGCCACCAGCTTCTATGTCGTCCAGCGCACCTGCCGCACGCGGCTCGCTGGCGGCATGTGGCCCTGGTTCGTGTTCTGGGGCTACCAGCTCTTCATCGCCATCGCCGCAACCGGCTATGTGATCGGGGTGACCCAGTCCAAGGAGTATGCCGAGCCGGAATGGTATGCCGACCTCTGGCTGACCATTGTCTGGGTGGCCTATCTGCTGGTCTTCCTGGGCACGATCTGGAAGCGCAAGGAGCCGCATATCTATGTGGCCAACTGGTTCTATCTCTCTTTCATCGTGACTATCGCGATGCTGCACATCGTCAACAATCTCTCGATGCCGGTGAGCTGGACGGGAACCCGCTCCTATTCGATCTATTCCGGCGTGCAGGATGCGCTGACCCAGTGGTGGTACGGCCACAATGCCGTGGGCTTTTTCCTGACCACCGGCTTCCTGGCGATCATGTACTATTTCATTCCCAAGCGCGCGAACCGGCCGGTCTATTCCTACCGCCTGTCCATCGTGCACTTCTGGTCACTGATCTTCATCTATATCTGGGCCGGCCCGCACCACTTGCACTACACGGCGCTGCCGCAATGGGCGCAGACCCTGGGCATGACGTTCAGTGTGATGCTGTGGATGCCGAGCTGGGGCGGTATGATCAATGGCGTGATGACCCTGTCGGGCGCGTGGGACAAGCTGCGCACCGACCCGGTGATCCGGATGATGATCGTGTCGCTGGCCTTCTATGGCATGAGCACGTTTGAAGGCCCGCTGATGAGCGTGCGCGCGGTCAACGCCCTGTCGCACTATACCGAGTGGGGCATCGGCCACGTCCATTCCGGCGCGCTCGGATGGGTCGGCTTCATCTCCTTCGGCGCGCTCTACTGCCTGACGCCCTGGCTGTGGAAGCGCCCGGGCCTCTACTCGATCCGCCTGGTCGAATGGCACTTCTGGGTCGCGACCATCGGCATCCTCTTCTACATGATCTCCATGTGGTTCGCGGGCATCATGGAGGGCCTGATGTGGCGTGCCTACAATGAGTACGGCTTCCTCGAATACAGCTTCGTTGAGACCGTCGAGGCCAAGCATATCAGCTATATCATCCGGATGCTGGGCGGCCTGATGTACTTCTCCGGCGCGGCGATCATGGCCTATAATCTGGTGCGTACCGCACTCGGCCATACCGCATCCCAATCCGACAATCTGGCAGCGGAATCCCGGCCCTCGGCTGCGCCCGCTCTGGCTGAATAGGGAGTTAGACCGATGGGACTGATGAACAATCACGGCATTCTGGAACGCCACTCCCTATTGCTGACCGTGGCCATCCTCGTGGTGGTCTCGATCGGCGGGATCATCCAGATGGTGCCGCTCTTCTATATGGAGAACACCATCGAGAAGGTGGACGGCATGCGGCCCTATACGCCGCTGGAGCTTGCCGGCCGGGACATCTATATCCGTGAGGGCTGCTATGTCTGTCACTCGCAGATGGTGCGCCCGTTGCGCGACGAGGTCGAGCGCTATGGCCACTACTCGCTGGCCGCGGAGTCGATGTACGACCACCCGTTCCAGTGGGGCTCGAAGCGCACCGGGCCGGACCTTGCCCGCGTCGGCGGCAAGTATTCCGTCGAGTGGCAGGTCGACCACCTGGTTGATCCCCGCTCGGTGGTGCCGGAATCGGTGATGCCGCCCTATGCCTTCCTGCTGGGCAATGAGCTGCGCTTTCACGACATCGCGGACAAGCTGACGGCCCAGTCCATGGTCGGTGTGCCCTACACCAGCGAGATGATCGAGAATGCGGCGGCCGACCTCATCGCGCAGGTCGATCCGGACGCCGATTATGACGCCCAGGACGCGCTGCTCGCGCGCTACACCGAAGCCTCCGGCCGCGAGGGCACCATCCTGGTGCGCGACTATGACGGCGACCCGGACCGGATCACCGAAATGGACGCCCTAGTGGCCTATCTCCAGATGACCGGCACCCTCGTGGACTTCTCCGTCTACGAAGCCGACGACCTGATGAACCGGCGCTAGGGGAGGGCGACAGATGTACGAGTTCTTCTCAAGCTTCGCCCAGACCGGCGGTCTGATCTACTTCGTGGCCTGTTTCGCAGGGGCGCTCGCCTATGCGCTCTGGCCCCGCAACCAGGAAACCTTTGACAGGGCAGCTCACATGCCCCTTTCCGACAAGGAGCCCGGCGATGAGTGATCATGAGCGGGATATCGACCAGCACTCCGGCACCGAGACCACGGGCCATGAGTGGGATGGAATCAAGGAACTGAACACGCCGCTGCCGCGCTGGTGGCTGATCACCTGGTATGTCACGATTGCGTGGGCGATTGTCTACATGATCCTGATGCCGGCCATTCCGGCCCTGCCGGGCCTGGGCACCAATACGCCCGGCGTGCGCGGCCAGTCCGACCGGGTGAATGTGGCCGCGTCCATCGACCAGCTGCACACCGCCCGCCAGGAAGACGCTGCCCGCTTGCTCGGCGCCTCGCTGCAGCAGATCGAGACCGATCGCGACCTGCAGCAGTTCGCCATGGCCATGGGCGAGTCCGCCTTCGGGGACAATTGTGCCACCTGTCACGGTGCGGGCGGGCGCGGCGCCAGGGGCTATCCGGTGCTGGCTGACGATGTCTGGCTGTGGACCGGCACGCTCGACGGGATCGAACAGACCATCCGTCACGGCATCCGCCATGAGGAAGACCCCGACACGCGCTTCTCGGCCATGCCGGCCTTTGGCCAGATGGGCATGCTCGATCGTCACCAGATTGATGATGTGACGGAATATGTCGTCTCGCTGACAGCTGAGGAGTTCGATGCCGAGGCCGCCGTACGCGGGGCCGAGGTGTTCGAGCTGCAATGCGCAAGCTGCCACGCCAGCGATGCCACGGGTATGCGCGATGTCGGGGCGCCGAACCTCACTGATGCCGACTGGCTCTATGGCGGCGACCGCGACACGATCTACGCCACCGTCTTCAACGCCCGCAACTCGCACATGCCGGCCTGGGGCGACCGTCTCGACGACGCCACCATCAAGGCGCTGGCCGTGTACGTCCACTCCCTGGGCGGCGGCGAATAGCCGGCCCTCGCGACGCGTAAGGACCAGATACCATGGGCAAGGTTGAGCTTGATCTGAAACGGGTGCCGAAAAAGCCGGTGCCGCCGCCGCCGCAGGATCTCTATGCCAAGCGGAAGCAGATCTATCCCAAGCTTGCCCATGGGAAGTTCCGCTCGGTGAAATGGCTCGTCATGGCCGTGACGCTGGGTGTGTACTACCTGCTGCCGTGGATCCGCTGGCCGCGCGGCGCCGGTGCGCCGGACCAGGCCGTGCTGGCCGATTTTGCCGGCGAGCGGTTCTACTTCTTCTTCATCGAGATCTGGCCGCAGGAGATCTACTATCTCACCGGCCTCCTGATCATAGCCGCGCTGGGCCTGTTCCTCGTAACCTCGCTCTTCGGGCGGGTCTGGTGCGGCTATACCTGTCCGCAGACCGTGTGGACCGACCTCTTTATCTGGGTCGAGCGCGCCTTTGAGGGCGACCGTGCCGCGCGCATGCGCCTCGACAAGGCGCCGATGAGCGCGGGCAAGCTCTCGCGCAAGCTGGGCAAGCATGCCGTCTGGCTGCTCATTTCCTTCGTGACCGGCGGCGCCTTCATCCTTTACTGGCATGATGCGCCCACGATCGCGCGCACCTTTTTCATCGGCCAGGCGCCGCTTTCGGCCTACTGGTTCGCGGGCATCCTGACCCTGACCACCTATTTCCTCGCCGGGACGATGCGCGAGCAGGTCTGCACCTATATGTGTCCCTGGCCGCGCATCCAGGGCGCGCTGACCGACGAGCAGGCCCTCAACGTTACCTACCGCTTCGCTCGGGGCGAGCCGCGCGCGCCGATGCGCAAGGACACCGACTGGTCCACGCGCGGCGACTGCATCGACTGCAATCAGTGCGTCCAGGTCTGCCCGATGGGCATCGACATCCGCAACGGGGCACAGCTGGAATGCATCCACTGCGCGCTGTGCATCGATGCCTGCGACCAGATGATGGACAAGATCGGCCGTCCGCGCGGCCTGATCGCCTATGACACCGACGCGGCCATGGATGCCGTGGCCCACGGCCAGAAGCCGAAATACCAGCTCCTGCGTGCGCGCACGATCCTCTATGCGGTGCTGATGGCGGCAATTGCTGGCCTCATGACCTTCGGGCTCAGCACGCGGGCAAGCTTCGAGATCAACACGTTGAAAGACCGCTCGCCGCCCTTCGTGCAGCTTTCCGACGGCTCGCTGCGCAATGGCTATACGCTCAAGCTCGTCAACAAGACCGGGGATGATCGCGAAATGCGGATCGAGGCTTCGGGGCTGGCTGGCGCGGAACTCGATATCATCGGCCTGCAAGCCGAGGGCGAGCCGAATGTCTTCCTTCTTCCCGTGGCCGCAAATGGCGTGGACCGCTTCAAGCTCTACATCACCGTGCCGCCCGGCACCGTGGCCCGCCAGGACCACATCACCTTCACCGTGACCGATACCGACACGGGTGAGACCTACTCCAACACCGTATCTTTCAGAGGACAGTAAGCGATGAACATGGCTATGACCGACGCGCCCACCGCCTCCGGAAAACAGCTCAGGGGCTGGCATGTCCTTCTGATCATGCTCGCCTTTTTCGGTGTGATGTTCGCCGTGAACGGTGTGTTCCTCTACTACGCCATCACCACCCATCCCGGTGAGCAGGTGGAGAAATCCTATCTCCAGGGCCTGCATTACAATGACACGCTTCAAGCCCGCGCCCGCCAGGACGAGCTTGGCTGGACCGGCGCGCTGGGCATCGTCGCGGAGGAGGGCACACCGCCCATGCTGGTGGCGGAGATGATGGATGCGGCCGACCTGCCGCTCGGCGGACTGGCCGTCACGGCGAACCTGCACCGCCACACTTCAGGGGATGCCGACATTCACATGGCGCTCAGCCCGTCCGACGTCGGCGAGTATTCCGCCAGCCTCGAAGGCCTGCCGGCGGGCGACTATGATGTCATCGTCACGGCAACACAGGGCGGCAGCGAGGACGTGCTGTTCGAAGCCCACAAGCGGCTCTCCCTGCCATGAGCGATATCCTGACAGACCTTGCCGATGCCGGCTGTCCGCAGGGCCTCGGGCCGGCGGAAGCCTCTCCGAAAACCGGGCTCGGCGATCCCGCGCCCTTCGTCGTGCGCAGCAAGGGGCTCTCGCGCCTTGAGCTGAGCGTGCGCGGCGCGAAATGCGGCGCGTGCCTGTCCAAGATCGAGAAGGCCGTGAAGGTCCTGCCGGGTGTCACCGAAGCGCGGCTCAACCTCTCGAATGGGCAGATGCGCGTCGCATGGGAGGGCGATCTGCCCCCCGCACACATCACCGCCGCGATTTCCGATCTCGGCTATGGCGTCGCTCCGCTCGACCCCGAGCGCGATGAGGACGAAGCCAGGCGTGAGGAGCGCCGCCTGCTCACCGCCATGGGCGTGGCCGGCTTTGCCGCCGCGAACATCATGCTGCTGTCGGTTTCGGTCTGGGCCGGGGCAGGGGAGATGGGCGAGTCCACGCGGGCCATCATGCACATGATCTCCGGCGCCATCGCCATTCCGGTGGTGCTGTTCGCCGGGCGCACCTTTTTCGCCTCGGCCTGGCGCGTGCTGTCCAGGGGCCGCGCAAACATGGACGTTCCGATCTCTCTGGCCGTCCTGCTCGCATTGGGAGTCAGTGTCTGGGAGACGGCGCTGGGCGGCGAGCATGCCTATTTCGATGCCTGTGTGATGCTGCTCTTCTTCCTGCTGATCGGGCGTTTCCTCGATGCCCGCCTGCGCCGGCGCGCCCATGCCGCCGCAAGCGATCTTGCCGCCCTCCAGGCCCGGTCCGTCACCCGCATCAATGTCTCTGGGCAGGCCGAATCCGTGCGTGCCCGCGAAGTGATTCCCGGCGACATGATCCTGCTTTCGCCCGGCGAGCGCGCCGTCGTCGACATGGATGTCGTCGAGGGCACCAGCGAACTTGACGAAAGCCTGGTGAGTGGCGAAAGCACGCCGATCCTCACCAGCCCCGGCGCGCGCGTCTATGCCGGTGCGGTGGTGCTCGGCCAGGCGATCAAGGGCCGGGCCGTCGCCATGGCCGCTGACAGCCTGATGGCCGATATCGGGCGCATGCTGGAAGCCGGTGAACAGCGCCGCTCGACCTATCGCAAGATCGCCGAGCGGGCCGTCTCCATCTATGTGCCCGCCGTGCACACCATCGCGCTGCTCACCTTTATCGGCTGGCTCTTGGCCGGCGTGGGCGTGCGCGAGGCGATCTTCATTGCCTGCTCGACCCTGATCATCACCTGCCCCTGCGCGCTGGCCCTGGCCGCGCCTGTGACGCAGGTGGTGGCTTCCGGGCGCCTGTTCCGGGCCGGTGTGTTCCTGAAATCCGGCGATGCGCTGGAGCGGCTGGCGGGCGCTGATCATGTTGTCTTCGACAAGACCGGCACGCTGACGCTCGGGGAGCCCCAGCTGGTGAAAGAGGGCGTGGCGCCGGAAACGCTTGCGGCGGCGGCGCAGCTCGCCCGGGCCAGTCGGCACCCGCTTTCGCGGGCGCTGGTCGCCGCTGAGGGTGCAGGGCCGGTTGCCCGCAATGTCACCGAACATGCCGGGCTCGGTCTTGAGGGCGAGGTGGATGGCGTCAGGGCGCGGCTCGGCTCGGCCGAATGGGTTGGCGTCGAGACAACAGTGAATGATGGCCCGACTCTCTGGTTCAGCAGGGGTGATGAGGCCCCGACCCAACTCCGGTTCCGCGACCATTTCCAGGAGGATGCGGCCGATGTGCTCGCCGGCCTGAAGCAGCGTGGCCTGAGTTTCGAGATCGTCTCCGGCGACACCGAAACCGCCGTGGCGCGCACCGCCGAAGCCCTCGGCATCTCGCAATGGACCGCCGAGGTTTCCCCGAAAGGCAAGGTCGAACGCCTCGAAGCCCTGCGCGCAGAGGGCAAGAAGGTTCTGATGATCGGCGACGGCCTTAACGATGCCGGCGCGCTCTCGCTCGCCCATGCCTCCATGGCGCCGGGCGGGGCGATGGATGTCAGCCAGTCAGCCAGCGACGCGGTGTACTCGGGCAAGGGGCTCGGCGCGATCCTGACGACGCTCGACACCTCGCGCCGCGCGCGGTCCATCATGCTGCAGAATTTCGGCCTTGCCGCGCTCTACAACCTGATCGCCGTGCCGATTGCCGTGGCGGGCTTTGCCTCACCGCTGGTCGCCGCCATTGCCATGTCGGCAAGCTCGCTTATCGTGACGCTCAATGCCCTGCGCCAGAACGTGCCCGCAAAGGCCTGAGATATGACCGGCCTCATTTTCCTCATCCCGATTGCCCTTTTCATGGGCCTGATCGGTCTTGTTGCCTTCATCTGGGCGCAGAAATCCGGCCAGTTCGAGGATATGGAAGGGGCGGCCTACCGCATCCTGGAAGACGATGACGACAAGCCGCTGTGAAGCGTCACTTCACCGCTGGTGGCTTTCCCGCAGCGGCAAACCGCGCTACTTGCCTGCCCCAATGAGCGAACTGCACCCCGCCCTGGCCGCACAGGCCACTGCACGGACCCTGTCCGAAGCGCTGCCCTATATCCAGCGCTATGCCGGCAAGACCGTGGTCATCAAGTATGGCGGCCATGCCATGGTCGACGAGACGCTGTCGGCCATGTTCGCGCGCGATGTGGTGCTCTTGAAGCATCTCGGCGTGAACCCGATCATCGTGCATGGCGGCGGGCCGCAAATCGCCCGCCTGCTCGATAGGCTCGATATCAAGTCGGAGTTCCGCGAGGGCCTGCGCGTGACCGACGATGCCACCATGGATGTGGTGGAAATGGTGCTGTCGGGCACCATCAACAAGTCCATCGTGCGGGCGATCAACACCGCCGGCGGGCGCGCCATCGGCCTGTCAGGCTCGGATGCCAATCTCATCCAGGCCAAAAAGGTCTCGCGCACGGTGAAGACCAAGGGCAGCGCGCTGGAGGAAGTGGTCGATCTCGGCTATGTCGGCGAGCCCGAGGCGGTCGACCCCGCCGCGCTGCTGGCGCTTTCGGCCTCGGTGGAAAAGCTCATTCCCGTGGTCGCGCCGGTGGGTGTGGGCAGCGATGGCTCGCGCTACAATATCAATGCCGATACCGCCGCTGGTGCCGTGGCCGAGGCAGTCGGTGCCGAGCGCCTGCTGCTGCTCACCGATGTGGCCGGGGTAATGGACAAGTCCGGCAATCTGATGCGCGAGCTGCGCGCCGATGCGATTGCCGGCCTCGTGGCTGACGGAACGGCTGTAGGCGGTATGATTCCGAAGCTTGAAACCGCCGCCAAGGCCGTCAATCATGGCGTCGGGGCGGCAGTAATTCTGGATGGACGTGCCCCGCATGCCTTACTTATGGAACTTTTCACCGAGCACGGTTCTGGAACGCTGGTTTCCTAGGGCCCTTGCCGCCGCCTTTGCCGTGCTGGCGCTCTGGATGATCACAGGCAGGCAAGCCTCTGCGCAGGAGGATGGCTGGAAGCTGTGCAACAAGACCAGCTACATCATCAATGCTGCCGTGGCTCGCCCCGAAGGGCAGGCCGTCGTGGTAGAAGGCTGGACCAAGCTACGGCCCGGCGCGTGTGAGCTGGCGCTGCCCGCGCCGCTGAGCCCAGGTGTGCACTTCATCTATGGCGAATCTTCCGACGCCCATCGTGGCGGCGGGCGCGACTGGGGCGGTGACCGCGAGCTGTGCGTGGATCCCACCGGCTCCTTCTCTGTCGAAAGCCCGCCGGACTGCGCCGGGTTCGGCCTGGACGGGCGCAATTTCCGCCCCGTGCTGATCGAGCGCCGCAATGGCTGGCAGACCACCTTCACAGAGACCAACCAGTACAGTTTCGACCAGGCCGAGGCGGCCGGTGTGCAGCGCTTGCTTGAGGATGCCGGGGTCTTCTCCGGCCGCGTGGACGGCCTGCTTGGCCGCGAGACCCGCGCCGCGATCCGTACGTTCCTGAGTTCGCAAGGGCTGGCGGCCGATACCAGCGATGCCGACCTGATCGACTTTCTCGAACAATCGGCCATCGAGCGCGCCCGCGATGTCGGCTTCACCCTGTGCAACCGTACCGAATACCCGATCTGGGGCGCGATCGCCCGCATGCGCGGGGATGACTGGGAAAGCCGCGGCTGGTGGCGCCTGGAGGCGGGCGGTTGTGCCCGCGCCATCGACAGCCCCCTGAACCAGCGCCAGTATTTCGTCTATGGCGAGATGGAACAGCCCGACGGGCGGGTGCGCACCCTGAAGCGCGCCGGTGAGGGCTTCTGCGTCTCGCGCGCGAAATTTGCCATTTCAGGGCGCGATGATTGCGAGGCCGCGGCCTATCGCACGGCGATGTTCACAGAGGCCGCCACACCTGAAGACCAGAAACTGGTCTTTGAATTCTTCGAGCGCGATTTTGACCGTGCGCGGGATGCGCCGGAAGGCTAGGACGGGGCTGAGGGGCGATGGGAATGGCGGAGCCACAGGCGGGCAGGCTGGCCCATGTCACTGACTGGGTCTTTGACCTCGACAACACGCTCTATCCGGCGCGCTGCGACCTGTTCGCTGAGATCGACATGCGCATGACCGATTTCGTCGCCCGCTTCCTGCGAGTGGAGCATGTCGAGGCGCGCGCCCTGCAAAAGCAGTATTATGCCGAGCACGGCACCACGCTGAAGGGGCTGATGACCCTGCACGGCATGGCGCCGGCCGACTTTCTCGCTCATGTCCACGAGATCGACCTCACGCCCCTGCCGCGCTGTGATCTCTTGCGCGGCGCGATTGCCGGCCTGCCGGGGCGGAAGTTCGTCTACACGAACGGTTCGCGCCGCCATGCCGAGCGCGTGACGGCGCATATGGGCCTCTCGGACCTGTTCGACGGTATGTCCGGGATAGAGGATGCCGACTATCACCCCAAGCCCGATCCGCGCTCTTATGATGCCTTCTGCTGCGCGCATGATGTCGCGCCGGAGCGGGCGATCTTTTTCGAGGATATGGACCGCAATCTCAAACCCGCCCATCAGATGGGCTTCACCACCGTACTCGTGCGCTCCGACAAGGACTGGAGCCATGAGCCCGATGGCGCACGCCCGGCCGGATTGGGGGATGATCTTGGCGATCACATTCACTATGTGACCGACGATCTGACCGACTTCCTGGCCACATGCATGGCCGACCAGGACAAGACCAAAAGGAAAAACACATGACCGAAGCCCTGGCCAAAGTGATCGATGCTGCCTGGGAGGACCGCGCAAGCTTCTCCACCGAGACCGGAGGCGATGTCCGCGAAGCCGTGGAAGCCGCGCTGGACCTGCTCGACAGCGGCGAGGTGCGCGTGGCCGAGCGCTCGGGGGCGAATGGCGACTGGGTCGTGAACCAGTGGCTGAAAAAGGCCGTGCTGCTCTCCTTCCGCCTGAATGCCAATGGCCTGGTGGAAGGCGGCGTCGGCCGTCATGGCGCCTGGTGGGACAAGGTGCCCTCGAAGTTCGAAGGCTGGCGCGAGGAGGACTTCCAGAAAGCCGGCTTCCGCGCCGTGCCGCCGGCTGCCGTGCGCCGGGGCGCCTATATCGCGCCGAACGCCGTGCTGATGCCGTCTTACGTCAATATCGGCGCCTATGTGGACAGCGGCACCATGGTAGATACCTGGTCGACCGTCGGTTCGTGCGCACAGATCGGCAAGAATGTGCACCTGTCGGGCGGGGTGGGCATCGGCGGCGTGCTGGAGCCGCTGCAGGCGGGTCCGGTGATCATCGAGGACAATTGTTTCATCGGCGCACGCTCGGAGGTCGCCGAGGGCGTGATCGTGCGCGAGGGCGCGGTGATCTCCATGGGGGTCTTCCTCGGCCAGTCGACCAGGATCGTCGACCGTGCGACGGGGCAGGTGCATCGCGGCGAAGTGCCGGCCTACTCGGTGGTCGTGCCGGGCACGCTGCCCGATCCCAAAGGCGGGCCGAGCCTCGCCTGCGCCGTGATCGTGAAGACGGTGGATGCCCAGACGCGCTCCAAGACCGGCGTGAACGAGCTCCTGCGGGACGTCTGAGTTAACCTTTGACTAACCCTCTGGCACGGGGCTTGCCTAGCCCCGTGCCATGCAGGGTGATGAAGACAGAGACGTGGCGCGTCGGCGCCGTTGGGCGGGAGCCGCACTGGCCAGTGTGGTCGCGTATGTGATGGGGCAGGCCTTCGCCTACAGCCCGATCCAGGTCTATTCGGAAGAAGAGATCACATCCGCGATCATGGGGCCGTTGACCGGTTCAGCCGCGCCCGCCGGCCGCTGAGATCGCGCCCATATTCCGCATCATGAAGAGCGGGAACGAGCCTTCCTCGGTGAGGGCCCAGTCGAGCGGCTGGTCATGATCCTCAGCCGGCACCGCATCCACCAGCTGCCCGTGATAGGCCAGCGCGCAGGCAAAGGCGCGCCCGGCGCTGCGCAGGCGCGTCAGCGCGCGGTCATAATGGCCTTTGCCATAGCCGAGCCGGTTGCCCATCTGGTCGAAGGCGAGCAGCGGGGTGAGGATCAGCGTCGGCCAGACTTCCGGCGCGCTGGAGCATGGCTCTGACAGGCCGAAAGGGCGCCGCTCCAACGGCTCGCCCGGCGACCAGCGCCGATAGGTCATCGTGCCGTCATCCTCCACCCGCGGCAGCGATAGCTCCGCGCCGGCCTTTTCCAGCTTTCGCATCAGGGGCAGGGCATCGATTTCCGAGCCGATGGCCATATATCCCGCCACTTCCGGGCCATAGCGCTCCAGCAGGCGCATGGGGAATTTCTCGGCCAGCGTCTCCCCGGCATCGGGATTGCGCGCGGCAAGTTCTTCTCGGAGGAGTTTCAGTTGCGCGCGAAGGGCTGGCTTGTCAGTCATGAACTGGCCTTCCTGCTGGAGAGCGCGCGGGGCATAAGGACGCAAGGACCACGCGCGCCGATGAGCGTGTTTTCACTCCCGTAGAACCTAGCGAACTAGGTGGGCGCCGGATGAGACAGGGCCACGGCCCTGCCCAGATTGCCAGCTCCCTAACGGAAAGTAAGGTCCCCGGAGTTGAATGACCCTGTCAAACGCCGCAGCCCTTGCTGAAGATGGAAAATAGTGTGTCTCGGGGCCTTTGATAAGCCCCCCCTGATGTGAGGATCATTTCAGGTCGAACGCCATCAACAGCGTGCGCTGGCGATCTGAGAAATTATTGTCGGAGATGATCCACACGCGCACCGTGCCATCCTCGTTCCGTGTGGCGGCGATCCCCTCGAAATTGTCGACGGTGACGCTGGCATCGAGGCGGAAGAGTACGGTCATCCCGCCGGGCGTTTCGCCCGACATATCAAGCGAGAAGACCTCGATCGTGTTGCCGATGAGGGGGTTATAGTCCCGCGCGACGCCATAGAGCGTGTCGCCGAGCATATCGAGCCCGGTGATCTTCAGCCCGCCATCGAGCGGCAGGCGGGCGATAAGGCTGGCCTGCGGGCCCACCGAAAGCTCGGCCAGCGGGCCGCCATCCTCGCGGGTCTCGATGCCGAGCAGGACGGTGTCGCCCTTCAGCGCGAGGCCTTCCGCGCCGCCATTGTCTTCCAGGTCTTTGGCCATGCCGGCCGGGTGCGGCGCGAGGCTGACAATCGGCGCACTGCGAGCAGCCGAGCCGCAGGCTTCAAGATCGAAGGCGGCGACGCGATGGTCGCGCTCGAAGCTGACAAGGGCGAGGCCGTCCTCCGTCAGGGCGAGGCCTTCGGAATCCTGCCGGGACTTTCCCGCGAGCAAATCGCCGTTCGCACCGCGCATATAGGCGATATGCGCGCTGGCCGGCACGCCGTCTTCCATATTGATCCAGACAAAGGCGCCTTCGTCGGAGACGGTCAGGAAATTGCCGGAGGCGAATGTGTCGAGGCCGGAGAGGCCGCCGAAATTCGCATTCGGGCTGGTCAGGTGCCAGCCGCCGGCGAAGGCGATGTCCGGCGCCGTGGGGCCAAGCGGCAGCGCGCCGCCAAGCTCGACCGGTGTGGCTGTGATCTCAAGGCTCTGCGCGCGGGCATAGGAGACGCCCTCAGGGCAGGACTGGGCACGCAGTGCCGCGCTGGCTTCGCTCAGGGCCCAGGGCGCGCCGGGCTCTGGCAGGGGCGCCGGGGTGCCGATACATCCGGCGATCAGGAGAAGGGCGGTCAGGCTGGCGGGCAGGCGGGGCAGGGGCATGTGCAGCAGGTCTCCGAATCTCGTCGCAGACCAGCCTAGCGCCGCTCTGCAAGCATCTCATGACACCAGGCCGGCAATCTCCGCGCGCAGTTCCGGCAGACCGAAGCCCTTCTCCGAGCTGGTGATGCGCACCATCGGGTGGGCGGCGGCGTGCTTTTTCAGCCGGGTCTCAAGCTTTTCCTTCAGGGCCTGCGCCTCGCTGGGCTTCACCTTGTCGGCCTTGGTCAGCACGATCTGATAGTTCACCGCCGTGGTGTCGAGCAGCTCCATCACCTCGTCATCGGCCTTCATCAGGCCGCGGCGGATATCCACCAGGAGGAAGACCCGGCGCAGGGCCGCACGCCCGCGCAGATAGTTCTTCGTCAGGGCCATCCAGTGGGCGGCCTGAGTCTTGGAGACCTTGGCATAGCCAAAGCCCGGCAGGTCAACCAGCCAGGCCGTCCCGCCGGCGAGATCATAATAGTTGATCTCGCGTGTCTTGCCCGGCTCGGCGCTGGTGCGCGCGAGCGCCTTGCGCCCGGTCAGGGCATTGATGAGAGAGGATTTTCCGACATTGGAGCGCCCGGCAAAGGCGACCTCGAACCGGTCTCCGGGCGGCAGTTCGCGCAGGTTCACCACGCCCTTCACGAAGATGACCGGCTGGGCAAAAAGCAGCCGGCCTGCTTCCAGGGCGTCGTCAGTGAATTCCGGCTCGTCGGCGCTCATTCTGCGGGCGCGTCGCCCTTGCGCCCCAGGAGGCGCGCGATCAGCTTGTCGAACTCGGTCTCCACCCCGTTGCGGCGCATGATGAAGTATTGCTGGATCAGCGACAGGGTGTTGTTCCAGACCCAGTAAATCACGAGGCCGGCGGCGAACCCACCGAACACGAAGGTCAGCACCAGCGGCATGGCGCGGATCACCATTTTCTGGGTCGGGTCGGTCGGCGGCGGGTTGAGCGACTGCAGGGCGGCCATGGTCAGGCCATAGAGGATCGGCAGGAGGCCGATACCGATCACCACGCCGATGATCGGCAGGGCTTTCACATCCGAGGCGGCCCAGGGCAGCAGGCCGAACAGGTTGCCGATGGCCAGCGGGTCCGGCGCCGACAGGTCCTTGATATAGCCGAAGGATTCATGGCGCATTTCCAGCGTCACGAAGAGCGTCTTGTAGAGCGCATAGAAGATCGGGATGGTCGCGAGGATAGGCAGGCAGCCGGCGAGCGGATTGGCCTTTTCCCGCTGGTAGAGGGCCATGATCTGCTTCTGGCGTTCCTGCGGGTTCTCCTTGTACTTTTCCTGGATCTCCTTCATCGGCTCGGACAGCTTCTTCATCTTCGCCATGGCCTTGTAGCTCTGATTGTAGAGCGGGATCAGCGGGGTCTTCACCAGCACGGTGAAAGCCAGGATCGCCCAGCCGAAGGAGCCGACCATGCCTTCAAGCCAGACCAGGATGCTGAAGAAGGGCTTGGTAAGGAACCACAGGAAGCCCCAGTCGATGGCATCGTCGAAGCGCGGGATACCGAGATCGTCCTCATAGGCGCGCAGCACGGCCAGCTCCTTGGCGCCGGCAAAGATGCGGTGCTCGACCGTGACCTCGCCGCCGGCCGGGATGGTGACCGTCGTGCCGCGGGTCATGAGCTGGTAGATCGGCTCGCCATTGGCCTGCTGGGTGAGGTCGAAATCGGCCTCGAAGGCGGTGCCCTGCTGGGGCACGAGCGCGGCCATCCAGTACTTGTCGGTAAAGCCGATCCAGCCGGCGGCCTCTGCATCCGGGTCGCCCTTGATGCCCTTGCCTTCCGACAGGTTCTTGTAGCTGCGCAGTTCCAGCTCATTGTCGATGACGCCGATCAGGCCCTGATGGACGATATGGCTGGCCTGGGCCGAGCCGGGATCGGTCGCTTCGAGAAACTCTTTATAGTCGCCATAGCGCTGGATCACGCCGAACGGCATGAGGGAGATCTCGGAGCTTCCGGAGTTCACCACCGTGTCGGAATAGGTGAACATATAGTCGGCATCCATCGAGATGGTGCGCTCGAAGGTGAGCGGGCCGTTCGTGCGGCGCAGGGTGATGGGTGTGTCCGGCGTCAGTCTGGATCCAACGGCCAGTTCCCAGGCCGAGTTCAGGCCGATCGCCGCGCCGCCTTCGGCCGTCTGCCAGCCATAGGTCGCGAAATAGCCGCTGGCGGAGTTGGACGGGCGCATCAGGCGCAGCTCTTCCTCGTCTTCGACGGTAAGATAGTGGCGCCGGAGGTTGAGATCGTCGATCCGTGCACCGGCAAGGTTGATCGAGCCGTCCACGCCGGGCCCGTCAAACGGCACGCGCGCATCCGATGCCAGTGCGGCCTCCACAGTCGGAGCGATAACCGGCGCGTCCACGCCGAGGGCTTCGCGCTGGGCATCGGCTTCGGCCTGGCGGGAAGCGGCTTCCTCCTGGGCGGCCTCGCGCGCTTCCTGCTGCGGGCCGGCATAGAAGGTCTGGTAGGCAAAAAGCACCGCGACCATCAGCACCATGGCGATGATCAGGTTGCGTGTCTGATCGGGATCGTTCGGCGCATTGGGCGGCATGGGTCGGCTTGGCTCTTCTTTATGGGTCTTGATGGGCGTCGCTCAGGAGGGATCGCGCGGGGCGCCCAAAGCAGGCGCGAGGCTTATCAGGGCGCTTTTCATGTCGTCAAGCAATGCGGCCCAGTCGGTACCACCGGTCACACCCCTGGCGATGAACACATAGTCCACGCCGGGCTCGCCCAGTTCCGGCAGGAGGAGTCGCGCGGCCTCGCGCAAGCGCCGCTTGGCACGGCTGCGGGCGGGGGAATGTCCGATCTTCTTTGTGGCGGTGTAGCCATCCCCGATCCAGTCGCCGGCCGGCTCGGCCCGGCGCACGGCCTGGACCAGCAAAGACTTGCGCCGCTCTGTCCTGCCATTGCGTGCGGCGAGGAACTCAGAGCGGCGCTTCAGGCGTCGGAGTTTTCGTGAGGCGGCCAAGGGCGCCTCCAGCAGGTAAGGGCTTAGGCCGAAAGGCGCTTGCGGCCCTTCACGCGGCGACGGGCCAGGACCTTGCGGCCATTCTTGGTGGCCATGCGCGAGCGAAAGCCGTGGGTGCGGGCGCGCTTGAGGCGGCTGGGCTGGAAAGTACGTTTCATCGGGCTCTCGCCTTTTAACTTGGGATCGGTTGTTTGCCGGAAAGGGCGCTAGCTACAGAATCCGGGGTGTGCTTGTCAAGCACTCACAGTGCGCTTGGGGACGTTCACGCGAGTTTGAGCGCACCGTCACGCGACGTGATATGAAGCGCGATGCAGGCAAGCATATATGCCCGCAAGAGTTTCCGCGATGGGTGGAACTGAAAAGGATTGGACCGAGGCACATGTCGACAGACCCCGATACGGGCAAAACAGAGGCGCGGGCGAAGCGTCCGGTCTGGATCAGGCTCTGGCCGGTCTATGTCATCGCCGCAGGCCTCATCATCGCCTGGCAGGCGGGTCTCTTCCAGTATCTCTCGCTTGATACGCTGCGTGAGAATAATGCCGCCTGGGCCGGATTCGTGGCGGAGAATCTCGTCCTGTCGCTCGCTATCTTCATTACGGTCTATGCGCTTGCGACCATTTTCATGCTGCCGGGTGCGCTGTGGATCACCATTGCCGGCGGACTCCTGTTCGGACTGGTGGGTGGGTCGCTCGCCACCATTGCCGGCGCGACGCTGGGCGCTTCCATCCTGTTCTTCGCCGCGCGCACCTCCATCGGCACCGCGCTGCGTGACCGGGCCGGGCCGTTCGTGCAGAAGATGGAGCGCGGCTTCCGCGAGGATGAGCTGAGCTACATGTTCTTCATGCGCCTCTTTCCGGCTGTGCCCTTTCCGGTGGCCAATATCGCGCCGGCCTTGCTGGGGGCGAAGTATCGCAACTATCTTCTGACAACGGCGGTCGGGATCATTCCCGGCGTGGTCGCCTATACCTGGATCGGCTACAGCCTGCAGAGCAGCCTCGATCCGGAAGAGACCCAGTCCCTGATTGGCGTCGTTGGCAATTTCGCGCCCGCATTCGTCGCGCTCGGGATCGTTGCGCTGATGCCGGTTGCGTACAAGAAATTCATTGCCGGCCGGAAAGCCGGGAAAGTCGAGGGCACGACGCGATGAAAGCTCCCAACAATTCCATCCCCACGCGGGAATTCAAGGCCGACCTGGTCGTCATTGGCGCCGGGTCTGCAGGCCTGTCTGCGGCGGCAGGTGCGGCCATGCTCGGCCTGAAGGTCGTGCTTTATGAACAGGGCAAGATGGGCGGGGACTGCCTCAATTATGGCTGCGTGCCATCCAAGGCGCTGCTCAGTGCAGCCAAAGCCGCCCAGGGCGTGCGCGAGGCGGGCAAGTACGGCGTCGATACGGGGATCACTGCCGTGGACTGGGCGCGCGTCCAGGCTCATGTGCGCGGCGCCATAGAGACCATCGCCCCGGTCGACAGCCAGGAGCGATTCGAGGGCCTGGGTGTCACCGTGATCCGCGAGCATGCGCGCTTCGCCGACCGCAAGACCATCGTCTCCGACACCACCCGCACCACGGCGCGGCGTATTATCCTCGCCACCGGCTCGCGCGCCTTCGTGCCGCCCATCGAAGGGCTGGAGGAGGCCGGTTACCTCACAAATGAGACCATCTTTTCGGCGCCGGAGCAGCCGTCTCACCTCATCATCCTCGGCGGCGGGCCCATCGGCATGGAAATGGCGCAGGCCTTCAACCGGCTGGGCTCGAAGGTCACCGTGGTCGAACGCGAACGTGTCCTCGGCCTGTCGGACGAGGCCCATGCGCAGATTGCGGCAGACACGCTGCGCGATGAGGGCGTCAGTCTGCTGGAAGGCCATACCGCCGAGCGGGTCGAGACGACCGAGACCGGTGTCCGCCTGATCGCGAGCCATGAGGGCGGCGAGGCGGCCATGGATGGCTCGCACATTCTCGTCGCGCTCGGCCGGCGCGCCGTGCTCGACGGGCTCAACCTGGAAACCGGCGGCGTTGCCCATGACGGGCGTTCGGTGACGGTGAAGGACACGCTGCGCTCGCCTTCCAACCCACGCGTCTGGGCGCTCGGCGATGTGGCCGGCATGGGCCAGTTCACCCACCTTGCCGGCTGGCATGCCTCGGTCTTCGTGCGCCGGGCTTTCTTCAAGTCGCCCTTCGCGAAGTCCACCAGCCTGCCGCTGCCGGTCGTCACCTATACCTCGCCCGAAGTCGCCCAGATCGGCCTGACCGAGGCCGCCGCGCGCGAACAGTATGGCGATGAGGCGCAGGTCACTCATTTCGCCTTCGATGAAAACGACCGCGCCATCGCCGAAGGCAAGACAAAGGGCGAGGCGAAACTGATCATCCGCAAGGGCAAGCTGCTCGGCACCTCGATTGTCGGCGAGGGGGCAGGGGATATCCTGCAAATGGTCGGCCTTGCCATGTCCAATGGGTTGAAGGTCAAGGACCTGACGAATTTCATCTCGCCCTATCCGACACGGTCCGAAGTGGTGAAGCGTGCGGCCTCGGCCTACTTCACCGAGACCGTGTTCGGGCCGGGTGCGAAACGACTTGTCGGCTTGCTCCAGCGCATCCCCTAGCGTAACGCTCTAGGCGTTATGACGACGGGGACTTCATCCGTATCGCCACCGTCGGGCGGGGCACGCACAGGCTGGCAACACAGCCTGTCGGTCCGCCTGTTCTGGCTCACTTTCGCAGTCATCCTGCTGGTCGAGCTGATTGTCTTTATTCCGAGCGCTACGGCCTTTCGCACCAACTGGTTGGAAGACCGGGCACAGGCGGCACGCATCGCCTCCCTCTCCGTGGAGGCCTCGCCCTCGCGCAAGCTTTCCATGGAACTGTCGGATTCCCTGCTCGACCTGGCCGAGGTCCTGGCGCTGACGGAACTCGACGGTACCATGCGTATCCGGCTCCTGCCGGCGGCCGAGCCGATCCCGAAATCCGTCGTGCCCATCGACCTGCGCCAGGAGGGGTATCTGGCCAGCGTTTCCTCGACCTTCGGCACCTTCTTCGCCCCGGAAGGCCGGGCGGTGATGATCGTCGACCGCGGGGCGCGCGACGACCGGGTGATCGAGGTGATCGTGCGCGAGGCGCCGCTGAAGGCAGAGCTGTGGGCCTATGGCGGGCGGATCCTGCTGCTCTCGCTGCTGGTGTCTGTGGCCGCCGGTGGGCTGGTCTTTGCGGTGCTCTTCTTCCTGCTGGTGCGGCCGATGCGGCGGGTGACGCAATCGGTAGAACAGTTCCGCAAGGATCCGGGCGACTGGAGCGGGCACCTGTCGCCGACCCGGCGGCGCGACGAGATCGGCCGCGCCCAGAATGCCCTTGCGGATATGGAATCGGCGGTGTCGGAGAGCTTCCGCCAGCGCGAAAGGCTTGCGGAGCTTGGCGAGGCGGTCGCGCGCATCAATCATGATTTGCGCGGCTCTCTGGCCGCCGCACAGCTTGTCTCTGAAGGTCTTGCGCGATCCGAGGACCCGCGGGTCAAGCGCGCCGCCCCCCGCCTTGAGCGCGCCCTGGAACGGGCTATCAATCTCGCCACCCAGACGCTGCAATACGGCAAGACCTCTGCGCCGCGCGCCGAACTGCGCCCCTGCGCTCTGGCCATGATCCTGGACGAGGCCGCCGAGGAAGTGCTCGCCGGGAGGCCGGGCATTGCCTGGACGAACCAGGTAGATTCAAGGCTCAACGTGAAAGCCGATGCCGATCATCTGCACCGCATCGCCTCCAACCTCATCCGCAATGCGGCCGAGGCCATGGGTGAGGAAGGCGAGATCGTCGCCACCCTCGATGATCGTACGCTGCGCATCCGCGACACCGGGCCGGGCCTGCCGGAGGAGATCGCCGAGACGCTGTTCAAGCCCTTCGGCAGCGCCCGCAAGCGCGGCGGCACGGGGCTCGGCCTCGCCATCGCGCGCGACCTGGCGCGGGCCATGGGCTGCGAGCTCCGGCTCGGCGAGACCGGGAAGGGCGGGACCACCTTCGAGCTGGAGTTTGCCGAGGCGCCGGGCTGGTCCGGCGAGGCGGCCGCCCAGTGATGAGCCCCTATGGCCCGCCTGTCGGGCCGGTTCAGTGCGTCTATTCTGACGCCCATCTCGTCGTGGCGGTGAAACCTTCCGGTCTGCTCTCGGTACCGGGGCGCGGGCCGGAAAAGGCCGATTGCCTGCCAGCCCGGTTGGAGGGCGCCTTCGGGCCTTTGCTTATCGTCCATCGGCTCGACATGGAGACCTCAGGCCTCATCCTTCTGGCGCGTGCGGCAGAGGCGCAGTCCGTCCTATCGCGCGCCTTTGCCGGGCGGGAGGTTTCCAAGCGCTATGTGGCCATTGTGGCCGGCGAGGTGGCCTCAGAGTTCGGCACCATCTCCCAGCCGATTGGCCCGGACTGGCCCAATCGTCCTCGCCAGAAGATCGATCCGGAGAACGGCAAGCCGAGCGAGACGTACTACTCCGTGCTCGGCCGCGAGGCGGGGGTGACGCGGGTGCAGCTCACGCCGGTCACTGGCCGAAGCCACCAGCTGCGCCTCCACATGCTGGCCATCGGCCACCCGATCCTCGGCGACCAGCTCTACGCCCGGCCGCAGGTGCGCGATGCGGCCCCGCGCCTCCAGCTGCACGCCTCGCGCCTCAGCTTCGACCATCCGGCGACAGGCGCGCCGATGGAGTTCAGCGCTCCGGCGCCATTCTAGGGCGCGCTGTCTTCCCCGGGCAGTTCCATCTCTTCAGGCGACAGTGCCCAGGCAACGCCCTCGCGGCGCTTGTCGGCCCCGCCATCCAGACCGTTGGGGGTCACCACAATCACATGAAGACCGGAATTCTCGCCTGAGCGATCCACCACTTCGAAGCCCTCATTGCGCAGATGGGCGGCCCATTCCTCGCCGGCGGTCGCACTGGTCTCCACGCCGACGGTTTCCCCGCGCGCGATGACATTCGGCAGGTCGATGGCCTGTTGCGCCGTCAGGTGCCAGTCGAGCACGCCGACCAGAGTCTTCGAGACATAGGCCACGATGGAATTGCCGCCGGGCGAACCGGTCACCATGGCCAGTTCGCCATCCTCGTCGAACACGATCGTGGGTGACATGGAGCTGCGCGGGCGTTTACCGCCGGCTGGGGCATTGGCCACGGGCACACCGTTCTTCAGCGGGTCGCGGGCAAAGTCTGTCAGCTGGTTGTTGAGCAGGAAGCCATCGACCATGACACTGTTACCGAAAGCCGATTCCACCGTGGCGGTCATCGAGACGACATTGCCGTCCATGTCGACGATGGAGATATGCGTCGTGCCGGCCCCCTCCTCGGTGGTGTCGCGGCCCCACATGTCGATCATCGGGCCGCGCTGGAGCACTGCGCCCGGATCGCCCGGCTGGGGCATGGCATCGGGCGCGCCGACCTCGGTCACGCGCACATCGAGATAGTCCGGATTGATCAGATCGGCCGCGGGCACGGGCACGAAATCCGGGTCGCCGACATAATGGTCGCGGTCGGCATAGGCCAGGCGCTGGGCCTCGACCCAATAGGTCAGGTCCCGCATCGGGTTGAGCCCTGCCGGCATGCCTTTCATTCGCTCATAGAGACCCATGATGGCGCTCTGGGTAATACCGCCGGAGCTTGGCGGCGGCGCGGAGCAGATGCGATACTCGCGGTATTCGCCGCACAGGGCCGGGCGCAGCTCGACAGTATAGTCCTGCAGGTCCTCCAGCGTCATGGCGCCCGGTTCGGCATCTTCGGTCACGGCATTGACGATGCGCTGGGCGCGCGGGCCGGTATAGAAGGCCGGCGGGCCGAGGGCGGCAATCTCGCTGAGCGTCTCGCCATAGGCGGGATTGCGCAGGGTGGAGCCGATCGCGACGGGCTCGCCGCCGGGATAGAAATATTCCGCCGAGGCCGTGCCGGGATCGTCCAGGCGCAGGGCGCCGCGCAACTGATCTGAAGCCAGCACGCTGCCAAGGCGCGGGCTGACCTCGAAGCCGTCATTGGCCAGTTCGATAGCCGGCGCGAAGAGGCGCGCCCAGTCCACCTGGCCGAAATCGTCATGGGCGGCCTTGTAGAGCGCCACCGCACCCGGCACGCCGACAGAGCGGCCCGACTGCCAGGCCGGCAGGAAGTCCATCACCGCGCCATCCTTGATGAAGAGTTCCGAAGTGGCCGCCGCGGGTGCGGTCTCGCGCCCGTCATAGACTGTCAGCTGGTCATGCTCGCGGTCATAGACCACCATGAAACCGCCCCCGCCAATACCGGAGCTTTGCGGCTCGACCAGGCCGAGCACGGTGTGCACGGCAATCGCCGCGTCGACCGCATGGCCGCCCTGAGCGATGACATCGAGCCCGGCCTGGACCGCGCGGGCATCGGCCGCCGCGACCATCGCGCCGTACGGCCAGGCTTTGGATTCGGCTTCCGGGCTGAGTTCCGGGGCAGGATCAGGCACGGGTGCAGACTGGCTGCACGCGCACAGGACTGTTGCCAGTCCGCTGATGATCCACGATTTCCTGCTGATACGCATTTAAGTGACCGCCTTGGCAAAGTTTCTGACAAAGGCTTAGAAAACATTGGCGCGAAACGAAAGGTGTCAAAAATGGGGCAAACCGGACTGCGCAATTCGATCACCGATATTGACGGGCTTCTGGTCGGCAATGCCCACGACGAGGGCGCCCGCACCGGAACGACGGTCATCCTGGCCGATACACCCGTGACGGCGGCGGTTTCCGTGGCCGGCGGCGGGCCGGGCACGCGCGAGACGGACCTGCTGAAAGCCGGCATGCTGGTGCAGAAGGTCGACGCGGTGGTTTTATCCGGCGGCAGCGCCTACGGGCTGGCTGCGGCGGAAGGGGTCGTCGCGGAACTTGGCGCTAAGGGGCGCGGCTTTGGTCTGACGAACTTGCCGGGCGTCCCGAAGACACCGATCGTCCCGGCCGCGATTCTGTATGATCTTGCCAATGGTGGCGACAAGGCCTGGGGCAGCGAGCCGCCCTATAACCCCCTCGGGCGGGCGGCGCTGGCCAGTGCCGGGCAAGATTTCGAGCTTGGCAGTGCCGGGGCAGCTTTTGGCGCACGTGCGGGTCAGCTCCCCGGCGGGCTCGGCTCTGCGAGCTGGAAGACCGATGACGGCATCACCATCGGCGCGCTGGTGGCGGTAAACTGTTTTGGCGCGACCCAGATGCCCGGCACGGACTGCTTCTGGGCCTGGCCCTATGAGGTGGATGGCGAGTTTGGCGGTGTCCGTCCACCGGCCGGCTACAGCGTAGAGCCCGAGGACTGGGGTGCGGCCAAGGTGAACCCGTCGCCCGGCCAGAACACAACCATCGCCTGCGTCGCCACGGATGCCGCGCTCACCGCCAGCCAGACCCAGCGCGTGGCCGAAATGGCACTCGGCGGCCTGGCCCGTGCGATCCGGCCGGTCTTCGCGCCGGTCGATGGCGACACCGTGTTTGCTCTTGCCACAGGGCGCGGCCCGGAACGCGAGGTGGATGCGCTTACCCTGTCGCGGATCGGCGAGCTGGCAGCCGGGTGCCTGGCCCGCGCGGTTGCACGCGGGGTCTGGCTTGCCGGTAAAACTGCGATTGGGGTGTGAAAGCGGAAAAAAGGCTGTCCGCGGCGCTTGCCACGGCAGGGGCGCTTGGGTATGTGTCCGCCCTCACTGGTCAGGTCCGATAGCTCAGCTGGATAGAGCACTTGACTACGAATCAAGGGGTCGGGGGTTCGAATCCTCCTCGGACCGCCAGTGTTTTCAAGGCATTGCGATATGTTTGCACGCCGCAGTAGCGGCGCGCCGGGACGTGAGTGCTAACCGTCGGTATGGCATTCGGGCCGGTCGCGGCCGCTGGTGCAGTTGGTGATCCACCAGGCCACATGCAGATATTCCGGGAAGGTCAGCGGCACGCGGGTCATGTTCGTGCCGTGGAATTCCGCATCCGGGTCGGACAGGAATCGGCGCAGGCGTGTTTCCGTCCAGCGCTCCTGGCGCCCGGTCAGTGCGTCGGAATAGGGATAGCCCGTGACCGATCCGACGCGGCGGCCAGACACGTTCAGCAGGCTCGGCCCGACAATCGTCTCGTCGCTGGTGATCGAGTGACAGCTCGCGCATTTGGAATTGAACACCACGCTGCCGGGGTGAATGCCCAGCGCGGCAAAGGCCTCGGCCTGCTTGCGGGCGACCTCGCGCACGCCGGTATAGCCGGCCAGGGTGAGCCTCGGCGGCTGTTTCGGTGCGTCGATGTCAGAGCGGTTCAGTTCCGGACGGATCAGGATGATGTGCGCGCTGTCGGTCAGGAAGGCGAGCTGGCCGTTGGACAGCTGCAGTGAGTCGCGCAGGCGCTCATGGATTTCGATCTGCTCGGAATAGATGATCTCACTGCCATTGCGGCGCAGGCGGTAAAGACTCTGATGGTCGAGCGAGGCCACCAGCAGGTCGCCGCGCCACTCCGGGAAAATCGGCGAGGTGATCTCCAGCAGCGCGCCGATCCCGATGGACGGGACATAGGCGAAGGCCGGCTGGATGAAATCCTCGCCGTCAAAGCTGCCCTCGTGGCGGCCCTGTACGGGATTGGAGTCCCATGGCCGGCGCGGGAAACCATAGCCCATGCCAAGGGTTACGACCGGCCAGCCATAATTGCCGCCGCGCACGATATGATTGACCTCGTCGCCGCCATTGGGCCCGTGCTCGGTGGTGAAGATCTCGCCGTCGCTGGTGACCACCAGGCCCTGCGGATTGCGCATGCCATAGGCGACGATTTCCGTCTCGCCGGTGTCCAGATCAATCTCATGGACCTTGCCATAGCTTACCGTGAGGTCCTGCGGCGCCATTTCCGGCGAGTTGTCGCCGTCGAAATCGAAATCGCCGACGCTGAGCAGCATGTGGCCATTGGGCAGGAAGGCCATGCGCCCGCCATCGCGCAGGCCGCTATAGAGGTTGCCGGTTGGCTTCATCTCAAGGCAGGGATGGGAGGCATAGACCTGCTCCCAGTCCGCGCCGGGGACATGCTCCAGTCCGTTTTCGGTTACCCGGACCAGGGTGCGGCTCACTACCTCGCGGAAGCACTCGTCCTCATAGCGGTGGTGGGAGACGAAGAATTCGTATTGCCCATCGCCGCCGAGGGGGCGGGAGATGGAATCGATCGTGCGGTACCAGTTGCGGTTAAACGCCGGCATCTTCGCGATCTCGCTGTCTTCGAACTCGGCATAGCGCATCGGCACCTGCATATCAGTGTAAACGATATTGCCTGTTTCGGCATCCGGCGCGGTGATCCCGTCAATGAATCCCACCCGGCCCTTGGGCGTGACGAAGACCAGAAGGGAGTCCACTTCGGTGATCGAGCCGCCCGATCCCGGGAAGGAGGCAATCGGAAGCGTCAGGCGCTCAAGATCCATATTGTTCGACACCAGCTCCTTCCAGGGCAGGGTCAGTGTGTCGGAGGTTTTCATGTCCCAGGTGTCGACCGGGTCGACCGCATTCACCGACAGCGCCATCTGCACGCGGGTCTTCAGCTTGTTGTATCCGGACGAGCCGTGGAACAGCGCGCCGGCCAAGAAGGCACAGCAAGTGATTGCTGCAGCGGCGAAGAACAGAGCGAAGGTCCAGATCCAGCGGGGTTTTCCCGACCGGTCCTTGATCATGAAGTAACGGACAAAACTAGCGACGGCTGACATGAGCCACAGGTCCCCACCAAGATGAAATCCGCCGTTAGAAGCATGCGACAGACATGTTGTTGCAACAGGCGCGAATTATCGGCGCCCATTTAGGCAATAACTGGAATTTTGGAAAGCTTCGACGCAAAAAACGCCCTGAGCGAAATTAACCAGGAATCGATCCCGCAATTCGCGAAACCTCTATTCAGCCAAGGCCTTGTCTGCCCGGAAATCAGGCGATTTGCTGCTTGAATTCGGATGTCCGAAGACGCGCAGGTGCACCATTGTTAGCGCCGGCAGCACGAAGATCAGGATCGCCGTTCCGATCAGGATTCCGAATCCGAGCGAGATCGCCGTCGGCACGAGAAACTGTGCCTGTACGCTTGTTTCCATGATGATCGGCGTCACGCCGAGAAAGGTCGTCAGCGTGGTCAGCAGAATCGGCCGGAACCGGTCGAGCATGCTCTCGATCACGGCATGCTCGTCGCTGTCGCCCTGGCCGAGGCGCTCATTGATGAAGTCGATGGCGATGAGAGCATTGTTGATGATCACCCCGGACAGTCCGATGATCCCGAACATGGACAGGAGGGTCAGGTTCATGCCCAGCATGGCATGGCCGAGCAAGGCGCCCATGAAACCGAACGGGATGGCCGCCATCACGATCAGCGGCTGGCTGTAGGAGCGGAACGAGAGCGCCAGCAGCGAGAACACCACCAGCATCGCAAAGGTGAAGTTGCGCGCCATGGCGGGTGCGGCGCGGGCCGATTCCTCCTGCTCGCCACCCAGCGTGATGTCGAGCCCGTCAATCTCACGCTGAAGTTCGGGCAGGGCGGCTTCGAGTATATATTTCGTGGCGCTGCCGGCGGTGGCAATCTCGGTGTCGATGTCGGCGCTCAGTTCATAGACCCGCCGGCCGTCGATACGGGTGATCGTGGCCGGCGCCGGGCCGATGGTGATGTCGGCCAGGCTCGAGAGCGGAATGAAGTTCCCGTTCACCGGAATACGCAGCGCGCTGAGCGTATCGAGATTGTTGCGCTCATGCTCGGGCAGGCGCACGCGCACCTCGATCTCCTCGCGGTCGCGCTGGATGCGCACGGCTTCGGCGCCGAAAAAGGCCGCGCGCACCTCATTGGCGAGCTGGGCCTGGGTGATGCCGTAATTGCGCGCGAGGGGTTTGACCTCCAGGCGCACTTCATCGGTGGTGCGGAAGCGATCATCGCGCACATCGAAGACGCCCGGCTGCGCGGCGAGGCTTTCATGCAGGCGCGCCACGGCCTCGCGCGAAAGCGCATCGGTGCGCGCGCTGATCTGGAATTGCAGAGGCTGGCCCTGGCCAACCAGATCGGAAGAGAAGGTCAGTTTCTGCGCGCCGGGAATGTCACCGACGGCCTCGCGCCAGGCGCGCTCGAAATCGGCGGCCGGGAATTCGCGCATCGAAGCGGTTGCGAGCCTGGCGACCACGAACACCTTGTTGGCCGCCGCCCCGCCGGTGGGCGAAGCCACTGGCTGGTCCTGGGCCGACGCCGCGCCGATGGACCAGAGCACGCCTTCCAGCGGCTCTTCGCCCGGCATCTGGCCGGCCGCATCGAAGGCCGCGTGCGAGACCAGTTCGGCAAAGCGCTGGGATTGGAGCTCCGAGGCGCTTTCGGCCAGCTCCAGCTCGGCGGTGACGAAGTCGCCTTCCACTTCGGGGAAGAAATCGTATTTCACCGCGCCGCTGGTGAAGAGACCGAGCGAGGCAATGAACATGCCCCCGGCGACCAGCACGGTCATGTAGGGGCGGTGGACGCAGAAGGTCACTGCGCGGCGCAGCGGGCCGTCCCGGAACTCGCGCAGGCGGGCGGCGACGAAGTCGCGGATCGGGTCGGCAATCCGGCGTGGATCATACCATTTCGGCGGATCGTCATTGAGATGCGAGAGGTGGCGGGGCAACACCAGGAAACTCTCGGTCAGCGACAGGCAGAGCACGATGATCACCACGCTGGAGATCGGCCCGAGAAACTGGCCGAACGTGCCCGGAACGAAGAGCAGCGGCACGAACACCGCAATCGTTGTGGTCACCGAAAACACCACCGGTGAGATCACCCGCACCACGCCGTTGCGGGCCGCTTCCATCGGCGCATCGGGATTCCTGCGCCATTCGGAGTGAATATTCTCGCCCACCACAATCGCGTCATCCACCACGATGCCGATGGCGAGGATGAAGCCGAACAGGGTCATCTGGTTGATGGTCACCCCAAAGAGGCCCATCAGCAGGAAGGCGCCGACAAAGGAGACACCGACGCCGAAAGCGGTCCAGAAGGCGATGCGCAGGTCCAGGAAGGCCATCAGCAGGAGGCCGACCAGCAGGAGGCCGATAATCGCGTTGCGGGCCAGCAGGTTGATCCGGTCGGTGAGCGTGACGGAATCGTCGCGCCAGAGCGTGCCGCTCACGCCATCAGACAGGATGCCGGGCAGGACCGTGTCGACATAGGTGCGCACAGCGCGGGCAAGGTCCGGTACCTTTTCCGTGCCGACCCGGTAAACATTCACATAGACTGCGGGCTCGCCGTTATAGACCGCGCGCAGCGGCGTGTCGGCGAGGCCGTCCTGAATGTCGGCCAGCTCTCCGAGCGTCACCGGTGTGCCGGTTTCGCCCGCACCGACCACCACATTGGCAAATTCATCGCCCGAGCGGCGCTCGCCCGTGGCGCTGATGAGCAGGCGCTGGCGGTCGGTCTCGATCTCGCCACCCGAGAGATCCAGGCTCTGGCTGGCAATAGCATTGGCGATGCCTGTCAGCGACAGTTCATAGGCCTGCAGCGTGGCCTGGTCGACGGACACATCGATCAGGTATTCCGGCACACCGCCGATCTCCACGCGCGAAACATTCGGCAGGCCTGTCAGGTCGGCGCGCACCCGGTCGGCGAGCACCTTGAGCTTGTCGGGATCGGCATCGCCATGGATCAGGATCTGGAGCACCAGTTCGGGCGCTTCGGCCTGGACGATCTGGGCCTCCTCGGCGCCCTGCGGGAAGACGGTGATGCGAGAGACCTCGGCTTTCACCTCATCGAGCATTTCCGAGACGTCTTCGCTTTCTTCCAGGTCAACGACGACGCTGCCGATATTCTTTGCGGCAAGGCCCGTGACGCGGCGCACGCCTTCCATGCCCTCCAGGCGTTCCTCGATCGGCTTGATGATCGAGGTCTCGACCTCGTTCGGGTTGGCACCCGGATAGGGCACCGAGATGGAAATCGCGCTGAGCTCGATCTTGGGGAAGAGGCGCACATTCAGCGACTGGACCGCGATCAGCCCCGCCACGATCAGGATGACGGCCAGCAGGTTGGCTGCGACGCGGTTGTTCAGCGCGCCAAGGATGAGCGTGCGCATCGGGCCTCCCCCTAGTCGGCCTGGGCGGTGCTGGCGGGCAGGGGCCGCACCTGCATGCCTTCGGCCTCATCGGCCAGCGGCGTGACGAGCACCTGCCGGCCTGTGAGGTCGGCCGGGCTGGTCACCAGCATGGTCTCGCCATGGCTTTCCAGCGGCGTAACGGGCGTCTCCTGCAGCCTGTCTGTATCGGTGATCAGCCAGATCGCGCTGTTGCGGCGCAGCGCTGCGGTGGGCACTTCGAACGTCATCCGGTCGGCGAGGCCGCTCAGCTCCAGAGTCATGAAGTCACCGGCGAAAACCTCGCCATTGCGCTCTGCTGAAAAGGCGCCGGGGAACACGGCGCGGACGGCAACTGTGCGCGAGGAAGGGTCGATGGCCGGGGCGAAACTGTCGAGATAACCATCAAGCGTCTGCACGCCGAGAGAGGCCTCGTTTGGCACCGCGCGAACGGTCAGTTGCCCCTGGCCGACAGCGCTTAACGCCCGGCGCACGGCGGCGACATCCTTCGGCGACAGGCCGGCGCGGATCTCCCCGGCGCTGGCATCGATCAGTTCGGCCAGCGGCGCACCCGGCGAGACGAATGTGTCGGTCGACAAGCTCTCGGAAGTGACGATGGCATCGAAAGGGGCGCGGATCGTGGTCTTGTTCAGGCTGCGCTGGGCGAGGGTGACCTGCGCGCGGGCCTGTTCGACCGCAGCCTCGGCATTGGCGAAGGTGGCGACGGCGGCCTCGCTCACGGCGGCGGGAACCGCGCCGATCTCGGCGAGTTCGACCTGGCGGTTGCGGTCGGCCCGGGCGCGTTCGAGCGCGGCCTGGCTGGTGGCGAGCTGGGCCTCGGCGCGTGAGAGATCGGCGCGATAGTCGCCCTGGTCGATGCGCAGCAGCACCTCGCCCTCGGCCAGGCGCCCACCAACAACGAGGCTGGGATTGAGATAGGCGATCTTGCCGGGCACCTCGCCGACCACCTGGAGGGTCTGCAGCGGCTGCAGCCGGCCGGGTGCGTGCACAAGATATGTGCTGTCGGCCGGCTGGATGACCTCGGTTTCGACCGCCGGAACATCGTTCACCAGCAGACTGTTGGAGGCGGGTTGAGGCGCGCTGCCCGTCGCGCTCGCCATCATGAAGACGGCGATACCGAGCGCAAAAATGCCGCCGCCGACCAGTATCCACACGCGCGATGGCTTGATTTCATCATTATTTTCTGCAGGCGCGGGCATCCCGGCTCCTTATGGAAGTCAAGCAGAAGCATAACTGTGAACGTTTAACGTTCAGTTCAATCCTTGCTTTGTGATCGTTTGATGACGCCGGGGAGTGTACTAATGGAGCGAATATTTACGTTAGCACTCGCCTTATGCGGGAGTGCACGAAAAACACACAAACTCGCTTAAAATTTGAATTTGGAACTTAATATTTGATTAGGCATTCTTACTGGGTGATACAGTGTCATAACTGTTGCGTAACAATTACGCGGGGCGATGGGTCTCAGGGTGTTCCGGCAACGGTTCGCCCTATTTGATGAAGGGGCGAAGACATGACATTCGCCAAACAAACCATATTCGAGGTTATCCGGGCAGTACGTCGCCTGGGCACGGTGGGCTTGTTTGGGATCGGTATTGCGATTGGCAGTACTCTGATCGCAACCTTCTCGGACAATCTTTTCGGCGACGATGCGCGCCAGAACCGCTTCACCGCCGTTGCCTCGGTCGGCGAGGGTACACTTCTTCACCAGCTCCCCAGCCAGCCCTGGTCCCGCGTCATGGGCGACCGCCAGTTCGAGCGGGTCACCGATGTCGCGCTTACCAGGAACCAGGATGTGGTCTTTGCCGGACTCAGCCTTGGTGTCGGCCATGACCAGACCTCCCATGCAGTGCTTGTGCGTACCGGCCCGCATGGCTTCGTGCATGCCCAGAGCCGGGTCTCCTGGCCGGGCATGGGCAGCGTTTCCGGTGTGTCGCTGGATGACCAGGGCTCGGCGCGCCTCGTCCACTGGCAGGGCGTCAATGCCGCCTTCGCCAGCGTCAATTCCGGCGGACAGGTGATCTGGAGCCGCCGTCTCGCCGGGGCCGAAAGCAGCGTCTGGGCCGATATCGAAAGCGCGGCCAATGGCGAGTCGCTGGTCGTGATGGCCGGCGCGCCGGAAGAGGGCGCCTCAGTCCGCGTGGTGCGCCTGGATGAGGCCGGCAAGCAGCTCTGGCGGCGCGATCTCAACGTGCGCGAGGGCATTGAGTCTGTCTCCATGTTCGACAGCGAGGATCGCGGCGCGCTGATCGCGCTCGAGGCCCTCGACGAGTTCGGTCTGCGCACGCTCGACCTGGTGCGGCTTGACTGGCGTGGCCGGGTGGCCTGGTCGCGCACAGTCTATGAAGGCCGCGATGCGCGCCTGGCCGATGCCGCCATGGAGCCGGAAGGCAGCGTCGTGCTGGTCTCTGGGTCTCCCTCCGCGCTTTACCGTTTTGATGGTCTCGGACAGGTCAATTGGGTGCGCCACCTGCCGCGCCTGGATGTGGAAGGCCATCACCAGGTCGTGCGCCGCGAGAATGGCGATATCCAGGTTCTCGCCGAGCCGCTTACCAGCGCCGTGGCGCGCCGTCACTGGCTCGCCCGGTTCAATGCCGATGGCCGCGAGCTGTGGTCGCGCACCCGCGCCAACCGCATGAACGCCACGTTCGAGGCCGCCGAGTTCCTGCCCAATGGCATGGTCATCGCCGGCGGTTCGCTGATGACTTCGGCAAATGGCGATACCGACATGCTGCTTCTGGCGGTGGGCGACGATGGCGCATTCCCATCCGGCTATGGTGCGGCGACAGCTCTGCCGTCGGTCGATCCCGACACGGTCGGCAAGCCGGCGACCAATTCGCCCATGCTGGCGGCCTCCGTCCTGGTGGATGGTTCAATGACGCTGCAGGCGGCCTATTCGGCTGACCGCGCGGCTTCCAGCGCCAACCAGTCCGATGCTGAACGGCCCCTGCGTCCGCTGAGCACGATTGCCGGCAGTGAGGACACGCAACCGCCCCCGGACTCGCTTGCCGGCGCGCGCGAAACGGCCTCTCCGGTCTATTCTGCCGTGGAAGAGGTGCCTGCCGAGCCCGGCTCGGCCGCCGCTGTGGAAATGCGGGAAATCTCCGCACCGGTCCAGACGATGGCTTATGCCCCCTCCGCAGAGATGCCCGGCTTTGCAGCGCCCGAAGCCCTGACCGCCTCGGAGCCCGCCGCGGTCCAGGCCAGCCTGCAGCGCATCTCCAGCCAACAATCCTCGGCCTATGATTATCGCTGCACATTCACCTGCCTGGCCCAGTCCAACGATGTGGTGAAGTATCCGGTGGCCAAGCGGATCTCAGATGTGTCGGAGGAAAACTCCACGCTGGTGGCGCTGGATGTGATGGCAATGGATCATGGTGTGTGCCTGGCCACGGGCGGCAAGGTTTATGATGAGCCGCGCCTGCCGCCGGTCTGCGAACGCCTCAACTGAGCTGAAGCCGGCCCGGGACTGGGCCGGCCCAAGGCGAGGCGCAATCAGGAAACTGAATGGACCGGCTAGGCAGACCTGTCAGTCCGGCTTGAGGCTGGAGCGCGCTGCGACCCGCTCCATCGCCCGCCGCGAGAGCATGCCGAGCAGGTCCTCTTTCTTCTTCCCGCGCACATCCACCGGCGTGGCGAGATTGTGGGCTTTCAGCACCCGGCGCAGGGTCGAGACATCCATGCTGGCGAACTGGTCATAAACGCCCTCGGCGCCCTCGCGTGCGGCGATGTCGACCGGGTTGAGCAGCACTTCCCTGTCGCGCTCGGGGAAGGTGACCTGGCCGCCGGTCGCGCGCACCAGTCGGGCGGCGAATTCCGGATTGCCCAGCGCTTCCTCGCGGATCACTTCGAACAGGCGGTCGAGATACTCGCCCGCGCCTAGCGTCTCACCATCTCCCATGCCACACCTGTGCGCTGATACATGAAGTCGGCATAGCGCTGGGCCAGCCGGCGCACATCCGCCGTTACCGAGCCATACTTGCCGCGAAACGTGTTGTAGCTATCCAGCGAGGGGCGATCCATCGCCTTCAGGACGCTGATACTGTCGGGGATCACCGCGCCGAAATAGCGGTCCTTGAGATAGACATCCTGGATGTCGGCGCGGATCTGGCGGGCGAGCGAGGTGTTGCGGAAGCGCGTGACGACGACGAAGGAATTATCGGCCAGGTCCGAGCGTACATGCTCTGTTACCCAGTCGGAGAACTGTTTCGAACCCCAGATCGAGATCGGGTCGGCGAGCGTCGGCAGCACGAAGGTCTCCGCCGTGGCGAGCGCGGCGCGCGCCAGCGGCGACAGGTGCGGCGGGCAGTCGATCAGGATCACGTCATATAAAGAGAGCAGGGGCTCGACAGCGCCGCGGAAATGCTCGGTTAGCGCCGCGGTCAGCGTCGAGGGCGTGCCGGTGGTGGAGTACCAGTCCTCCTCCAGCGACATTTCCGCCATGCGCAGCTTGGGGTGCGAGGGCAGGATCGAGACCCAGCCCTTGCGGTCGTCCTCTTCCTCGGCCTTGCGCAGCTCTTCCAGCGAGACGGCATTGGGCACGATGAAAGGCCCGGCAATCGGTGGCTCGCCGCGCACGAACTGGCCGAGCAGCTCGTGGGCGCCCTTGTCCTGGTCGGCGACCTGGTCGAGGCCGAGCTCGGTCAGCAGCACCTGGCTGGAGTTTGCCTGGCTGTCGAGATCGATCACCAGCACGTCCAGCCCATAGCAATAGGCCAGCCCGTCAGCCAGCATCACGGTCGTGGTGGATTTACCCACGCCCCCCTTCAGGTTGGCGATCGCGGCAATATTGGCTGACATCGGGCATAGGCTCCGTGGCCGGGGGTGCTTAGGGGACGGTTCTCGTTCCCCCCTCTTTTGGCCGATGGATTCCGGCAGGGCAAGACACAGTATGGCATGTCTCGCATGGCGGGCTTCTTGCATTTGCTCACAAACCGTCTCCACACTCGTCCCAGTTCCAGTTTCGGGAGTCTTTTCGCGTGAGTTTCCTGGCGATTTGTATCCCGACCTACCAGCGCAACCAGGAGTTGGGAGAGCTGCTTGATGCGCTGCAGCGTCAGGCTTTGCCGGCCCATGGCATCGGTGTGCGCATCCTCGTGATCGACAACAATCCCGATGGCCGGGCGCTCGAAGTGGTCAATTCCTGGACTGGCGAAAATGTGATGTATCCCATCGGCTATGTTCACGAGACCGCGCCGGGCGTGGCCCATGTGCGCAACCGCGCGTTGGCCGAAACGCGTGGCGACGATTTCCTTGTCTTTATCGACGATGACGAACTGCCGGCCGAGAACTGGCTGACCGAGCTCTGCCGGCGTCGCGCCGAGACACACGCTGCGGCTGTGTTCGGCACGGTCGAGGCCCTCTATGAAGGGAGCACGCCGCCGGACTGGATGCGCGAGGGCGACTTTCATTCAAAGCCGGTGTTGGAAAATGGCACGCGGGAGAAACCCGGCGGGACCGATAATTGTCTCATCGACCTGGCCGCCGTGCGACGACATGACCTGAAGTTCGACACCAGGCTGAGCCTGGTGGGCGGAGAGGACACATTGTTCTTCGACGCGCTGCTGCGCCGCGGCGAAATTCTCGCCAATGCGGCAGGTGCGAAGACCTTCGAGCGGATCCCGGAGAACCGCGCCACGCTGGGCTGGCTGATGAAACGCTGGCGGCGTACGGGGATGACCGACGCGCTGATGATCGCTGGCCGGCGCGGTGGCGGATCGGGAACGCGGCTGCGCGCCGGGCTGGAGGGCCTGGTGCGGATCCTCGCCGGCGGCGGGCTCGCGGGGCTGGCCTGGCTGGTGGCCGGCGGGCGGATGAGCGCGGGCGTCGCGCGCCGCCTTTATACCTTCCAGCGCGGCTTCGGCATGGTCGATTTCGCCATGGGCCGGCTGGTACTGGAATATGAGCGCCCCGCAGCAATCGCGGCGTCTCAGCCGCAGGCTTGACGCGGCGGGCCCTTTCCGTCAGATAGCGCGCTTTCGCGACGGGCTTGCCCGGCTGCGGAAGTATCGCGTGGGAGGTGGCGGACGCTTCAAGTCCATGTTCGCGCCGCACCACGCCCCTCAAATGCCAAGCCAAGTGAGGATATCATGGCGAAGAAACTGCTGGGGCAATTGAAGCTCCAGATCCCGGCCGGTCAGGCCAACCCGTCCCCGCCCGTCGGCCCGGCCCTCGGTCAGCGCGGTATCAACATCATGGAATTCTGCAAGGCCTTCAACGCGAAGACCCAGCAGATGGAGCAGGGCCTGCCGACCCCGGTGGTCATCGACTACTATCAGGACAAGTCCTTCACCTTCATCGTGAAGACCCCGCCGGCTTCGGTGCTGCTGAAGAAGGCCGCCAAGATCAAGGCCGGCGCCAACACGCCCGGTTCGCAGACCGTCGGTCGCGTGACCATGGCCCAGTGCCGCGAGATCGCCGAGATGAAGATGGAAGACCTGAACGCGAACGACCTGGACGCGGCGCAGAACATCATCGCAGGGTCGGCCCGTTCCATGGGCCTGGAAGTGGTGGAATAGGGACATGGCACACGGAAAACGTTTTCGCGCCGTCTCGGCCAAAGTAAACCCGGAAAAGGTCTACTCCGTCGACGAAGCGGTGAAGACCGTGAAGGAGAATGCCACCGCGAAATTCGACGAGACCGTCGAAATCGCCGTGAACCTCGGCGTCGACCCGAAATATGCCGACCAGATGGTCCGGGGCATGGTGTCCCTGCCGGCCGGCACGGGCAAGGCGGTCCGCGTGGCCGTGTTCGCGCGCGACGCCAAGGCCGAGGAAGCCAAGGCTGCCGGTGCCGAGTTTGTCGGCGCGGAAGACCTGATGGAACAGATCCAGGGCGGCATGATGGATTTCGACCGCGTCATCGCGTCTCCGGACATGATGAGCGTTGTCGGTCGTCTCGGCAAGGTGCTCGGACCCCGCGGCCTGATGCCGAACCCGAAGGTCGGCACGGTGACCCCGAATGTCGGCCAGGCGGTGAAAGACGCCAAGGGCGGCTCGGTGGAGTTCCGCGTCGAGAAGATGGGTATCGTGCATGCCGGTATCGGCAAGGCCTCCTTCTCCGAAGCCGATCTGAAGACCAACCTGAAAGCCTTTGTCGGCGCGCTGATGAAAGCCAAGCCGTCGGGCGCCAAGGGCACTTATGTGAAGCGCATCGCGCTGAGCTCGACCATGGGCCCGGGCGTGACCGTGGACACCAGCGAGGCCATCGCCGAATAGGCTCAGAGCCAGACCGGATTTTTTCAGACACCCCGCAGCTTCGGTTGCGGGGTGTTTTTTGTTTGATCCCGTATCGCTGCGCTCACATGAGACGGGCTCAGGGCTGCACCGGCGCCCGCAGGGCGCGCGGGGGCGCTGCGGCAGATCGGTCTATAAATTCAGAGCGGTCTCATCTTCCCCCGTTCACGGGGGAAGTGGCCTGCGGAGCAGGTCGAAGGGGGGAGCAATGCTTAAAGCGTGCCGGTGGCTTCCCCCCTCCGAGCGGCTCTGCCGCCCACCTCCCCCGCAGGCGGGGGAGGATTCCCCGATCAGAAAGCCTTCCACCGCCCGCCCCACTTCAGCCAGCACATCGCGCCAGTCTTTCTCACCGGCCATGTGCCGGTTAAACCTCGCGCGTTCCGGGCTGAGATCCAGATAAGTGACATGGATCCAGCCATACCAGGTGATCTCAACACGCATGCTGGCATAGGCATGCCCCTCTTCGATCAGCTTGCCCGTCCAGGCCACGAAGGCACGCAGGCTCAGCCACAACACCGGCCAGAAGAGCGGGTGCACCTTTGAGAAGGGATCGGCGAGCGGGTTCATGCCCGAGAGTGTGCGGGCCGCGGCAAGTGGGTCGGATATATTGTCCGACTCCCCGTGGCTTGACCACGGGGCCCAGCTCGGGACAGGGCGGCGGGAGAGATGGTGGCGCTGGAGCCGGGTGTCGCCGCCGGTACGCCTGTTTCACCTCATGGCACGGTATCGAGGGCAGGCGATGGGCCCCGTGGTCAAGCCACGGGGAATCGGTGTTGGGGGTTGCTGGCGAAAAAGAGACACAGGCCCGTCTCCCGCGACCTCCGCGCGCGGGCAGATGCTGGCTTACAAAGCTGATCGTGACCGTTTTTTGCCGCCGCCGGAAAGCAGGAGCGTTCATGAAACGGGTATTTGGTGCGATCGCGGTGGGGCCGGGCTTTCTCATCCTGGCGGGCTGTCAGAGCCCGCCCGGCGCAGAACGTGTCTCGGCCGCGAACAATCGCGACACGCAGGCAAAGGTGAACGAGGATGGCGAGGAACTGATCTGCCGCCGTGAATACGAAGCCGGCTCGCGCGTGAAATTCACCGAAGTGTGCGGCACCGAGGAAGACTGGGCACGCATGGACGATGCCAATCGCGAGTTCCTCAAGGACGCCACCGGCCAGCGGGTGGTTTCAAATTCCTCCTGGGCACCCTATATGGTTTTCCTGTGGAATTGTTTGTGACATTCCCCCGGAAAACAGTGTGATCTGAAAACAACTTGACTTTTCTGCAAGAGCGGGGTTGCGCCCCTGTGGGGAAGGTGTTAACGACGCTCCCTTGCGGGAGATTTCGCGTGGTTTGCGGAGCCTCCCGCTTTCCTGTCCGAGACCATAGGCTGCCTTTCGGGGCGGTAAATTTCAAGACGAAATGCCTATGCAGACGGGGTGAGGCGAGACAGGGGCGATAAGGCCCTTCGGATCAACGAGCCCCGGGCAGGCGCTGGAAAGGGAACCGGTTTCCGGGGAACTTGAAGGCAGACACCCGGGCGCCCGGATGGTCCGGTCGCTCTTAAGTTGGAGACCCGTAATGGATAGAGCTGGAAAGGAAGCCGCTCTGGAGACGCTGAAAGGTGTCTTCGATGAGAGTGGCGTAGTGGTTGTTACCCACTATTCCGGTCTGACCGTTGCGGAAATGACCGGCCTTCGGTCCAAGCTGCGCGAGCAGGGCGGACAATTGAAGGTGATCAAGAACCGGCTGGCGAAGATCGCGCTGGAAGGCAAGGGCGGCGATGCCGCCTCCGAGCTGTTCCAGGGCCCTGTCGCCATTGCGTTCTCTCCCGATCCGGTCGCGGCCTCGAAGGTCGTGGCGGATTATTCCAAGGAGAACGAAAAGCTGATCCTGATCGGCGGCATCATGGATGAGACCGTGCTGGACGCCAATGGCGTTCAGGCGCTCGCCAAGCTGCCCTCGCTCGATCAGCTGCGCGGCAAGCTCATCGGCCTTATCCAGGCCCCGGCCACCAAGGTGGCGGGCGTGGTTCAGGCTCCGGCAAGCCAGCTGGCGCGTGTGCTCAAGGCGTATGCCGAGAAGGACGCGGCCTAGCTCGTTTCCGCAATTGCTCCAGACAAACTCACCCCAATCACCCTCAGGAACTGAAAACAATGTCCAAGCTTGAACAAATCGTTGAAGACCTCTCTTCCCTGACCGTCCTTGAGGCGGCTGAACTGGCCACGCTTCTCGAAGAGAAGTGGGGCGTGTCCGCGGCGGCTCCGGTCGCCATGGCGGCGATGCCCGGCGGCGCTGGCGATGCCGGCCCGGCGGCTGAAGAGAAGACCGAATTCGACGTGATTCTGACCGCTGGCGGCGAGAAGAAAATCGGCGTCATCAAGGTCGTGCGTGAAGTGGTTTCCGGCCTCGGCCTCAAGGAAGCCAAAGAGCTCGTTGAAGGTGCTCCCAAGCCCATCAAGGAAGGCGTCTCCAAGGAAGAGGCCGAAGAGCTCAAGAAGAAATTCGAGGAAGCCGGCGCCACCGTCGAGATCAAGTAGGATCTCGGGCGGTTGCCACCAAGGCGACCTTAATTTGGCAGGAACCCGCCTGCGCGGAGACGGGTTCTGCGTTCTGCCTTTCGCGGCGATCCCGAATTATCGGGGTCGCCGTTCCGCGTAACTGGCGGTAGCGAGCCTGCCGAGCCGGAGGTTGAAGTGGTGTCCGAGGGGGACGCTCCACTGCCTGGCGGCTTCGGAGGCGAAAACAGGGATCGATAATGGCGCTCTCCTTCACGGAAAAGAAACGTATCCGCAAATCCTTCGGCAAGATTCCGGAAGCCATTGAAATGCCGAACCTGATCGAGGTTCAGCGCGACTCCTACGAGCAGTTCCTGCAGATGAACCTGGCGCACGCCCAGCGGACGCAGGAAGGGCTCGACGGTGTCTTCAAGTCTGTGTTCCCGATCAAGGACTTCTCCGAGCGCGCGGTGCTCGACTATGTCTCCTATGAGTTCGAGGCGCCGAAATTCGACGTCGAAGAATGCATGCAGCGCGACCTGACCTATCAGGCGCCGCTGAAAGTGCGCCTTCAGCTGGTCGTGTTCGATGTCGACGAGGAAACCGAGGCGCGCTCCATCAAGGAAGTGAAGGAGCAGGACGTCTATCTCGGCGATATCCCGCTGATGACCGACAAGGGCACGTTCATCGTGAACGGTACCGAGCGGGTGATCGTCTCCCAGATGCACCGTTCGCCGGGCGTCTTCTTCGATCACGACAAGGGCAAGACCCACACCTCCGGCAAGCTGCTGTTTGCCGCGCGGATCATTCCGTATCGCGGCTCCTGGCTCGATTTCGAGTTCGACGCCAAGGACATCCTGAATGTGCGTATCGACCGCAAGCGCAAGCTGCCGGCGACGACGCTGATGTATGCTCTGGGCCTCGATACCGACGATATTCTCGAGCGCTTCTATGACCGCTCGATCTATCGTATCCACAAATCCGGCTGGGTGACGGGCTTCAATGCCGAGGCCTGGAAGGGCCAGAAGCCGGACTATGACCTCACCGACGCGAAATCGGGCGAGGTGATCGCGCCGGCCGGCAAGAAGATCACCGCCCTGCGCGCCAAGCGCATGGGTGAGGGCGGCACGGACGAGATCCTGGTCCCGTCCAAGGCGCTGGAAGGCAAGTTCCTGGCCAGCGACATCGTCAACATGGCCACCGGCGAGATCTGGGGCGAGGCTTCCGACGAACTCACCGAGGAACTGATCGCAGAGCTGCGCGAGAACGGCATCGAGACCATCGAGGTGCTCGACATCGACGCCAATCCGCGTGAGGGCGGGGCGCGTGGCCCCTGGCTGCGCAATACGCTGGCGGCTGACAAGAACGAGACCCGCTTCGAGGCGCTGTCTGACATTTACCGTGTCATGCGCCCGGGCGAGCCGCCGACCGAGGAAGCCGCAGAGGCGCTGTTCCAGCAGCTTTTCTTCGACTCTGAGCGCTATGACCTGTCCGCCGTTGGCCGGGTGAAGCTCGACCAGCGTCTGTCGGTCGCCCTGAAGGACTTCGAGGAGGGCACCGACGAGGTGCGCATCCTGCGCAAGGAAGACATTCTCGGCGTTGCTGAGGTCATCTTGAACCTCAAGGATGGCATCGGTGAGGTCGACGATATCGACAACCTGTCGAACCGCCGCGTGCGCTCTGTCGGCGAGCTGATGGAGAACAATTACCGGATCGGCCTGGTGCGCATGGAGCGCGCCATCAAGGAGCGCATGAGCTCTGTCGATATCGATACGGTGATGCCGCACGACCTGATCAACGCCAAGCCGGTTGTGGCCGCAGTGCGTGAATTCTTCGGCTCCTCGCAGCTGTCGCAGTTCATGGACCAGACCAACCCGCTGTCGGAGATCACCCACAAGCGCCGTCTTTCGGCACTTGGCCCGGGCGGTCTGACGCGCGAGCGGGCCGGCTTCGAGGTGCGCGATGTGCACCCGACGCATTATGGCCGGATCTGCCCGATCGAAACCCCGGAAGGCCCGAATATCGGCCTGATCAACTCGCTGGCGACCCATGCGCGCATCAACAAGTACGGTTTCATCGAGAGCCCGTACCGCAAGGTCGACAATGGCAAGCTCACCGATGACGTGGTCTATCTCTCGGCGATGAAGGAGTCCCAGTACTCCATCGCCCAGGCCAACTCGCCGGTGAACGAGAAGGGCGAGCTGACCAATGAGCTGATCAATGCCCGCCGCAATGGCGAGGCCATGGTCCTGCCGGTCGGCGATATCGAGTATATGGACGTGTCGCCGAAGCAGGTTGTTTCGGTCGCCGCCTCGCTCATTCCGTATCTGGAAAATGACGACGCCAACCGCGCCCTGATGGGCTCGAACATGCAACGCCAGGCCGTGCCGCTGGTGAAGGCCGAGGCCCCGCTGGTCGGCACCGGTATGGAATCTGTCGTGGCCCGCGATTCCCGCGCGGCCGTTGTGGCCAAGCGCAATGGCGTGATCGAGCAGGTCGACGCGACCCGGATCGTGGTGCGCGCCACCGCCGATTTCGACAAGGAAAAGTCGGGCGTGGACATCTATCGCCTGGCCAAGTTCCGCCGTTCGAACCAGAACTCGTGCATCAACCAGCGTCCGATCGTGAAGGTCGGCGACACGGTGGCCAAGGGCGACATCATCGCCGACGGCCCATCGACCGATCTCGGCGAGCTGGCGCTCGGCCGCAATGTGCTGGTCGCGTTCATGCCGTGGAATGGCTACAACTTCGAGGACTCCATCCTGATCTCCGAGCGCATCGTACGCGACGATGTCTTCACCTCGATCCACCTGGAAGAGTTCGAGATCGCCGCACGCGACACCAAGCTCGGCCCGGAGGAGATCACCCGCGACATTCCCAATGTGGGTGAAGAGGCCCTGCGCAACCTTGACGAAGCCGGCATTGTCGCCGTCGGCGCCGAGGTGCAGGCCGGGGACATTCTCGTCGGCAAGGTGACGCCGAAGGGTGAAAGCCCGATGACGCCGGAGGAGAAACTCCTGCGCGCCATCTTCGGCGAGAAGGCCTCCGATGTCCGCGACACCTCCCTGCGCGTGCCGCCGGGCGATGCCGGGACTGTTGTCGAGGTGCGGGTGTTCAACCGCCACGGCATCGACAAGGACCAGCGCGCCCTGCAGATCGAGCGTGAGCAGATCGAGAAGCTGCAGGAAGACAAGGAAGACGAGCAGGCCATCCTGGAGCGCAACACCTATGCGCGCCTTCAGGACATGCTGGTCGGCAAGGATGCCGTGGCCGGGCCGAAAGGCTTCAAGGCCGGCAAGGTGTCGTCCGGCTCGCTGGAAGAGCTCGCCCGCCATGACTGGTGGGAAATCGCCCTGAAGTCCGAGGCCGCCCAGGCCGAGCTGGAAGCGCTGAAGGATGCCTTCGACGAGTCCATCGCCGAGCTGGAAGCGCGCTTCAACGACAAGGTCGAGAAGGTCCAGCGCGGCGACGATCTGCCCCCGGGCGTGATGAAGGTCGTGAAGGTCTTCCTGGCCGTGAAGCGCAAGCTTCAGCCGGGCGACAAGATGGCCGGCCGTCACGGCAACAAGGGGGTGATCTCCAAGATCAACCCGCTGGAGGACATGCCCTTCCTGGAAGACGGCACGCCGGTCGACATCGTGCTCAACCCGCTTGGGGTTCCGTCGCGGATGAATGTCGGCCAGATCCTGGAAACCCATACCGGCTGGGCCTCTTCGGGCCTTGGGCGCATGGTCCAGGACGCGCTGGAGGCCTGGCATCACAACCATGATGCGGCTGCCCTGCGCGAGACGCTGGAAACCGTCTACGGCAAGGATCAGGAACTGCCCGAGAGCGAGGCGGACATCGTCGAGCTGTCGTCCAACCTGACCCGCGGCGTTCCGATCGCCACACCGGTCTTCGACGGTGCGCGCGAGCCCGACATTGTCGAGATGCTCGAACGTGCCGGCCTTGATGGCTCCGGACAGGTCAAGCTGTTCGACGGGCGCACCGGCGAGCAGTTCAAGCGCCCTGTCACGGTGGGCTACAAGTATCTCCTCAAGCTTCACCACCTGGTGGACGAGAAGATCCACGCCCGCTCGACCGGCCCGTACTCCCTCGTCACCCAGCAGCCGCTGGGCGGCAAGGCCCAGTTCGGCGGCCAGCGTTTCGGGGAGATGGAGGTCTGGGCCCTGGAGGCCTATGGCGCCGCCTACACCCTGCAGGAGATGCTGACGGTGAAATCCGATGACACGGCCGGCCGGGCCAAGGTCTATGAGGCGATCGTCCGCGGTGACGACACCTTCGAGGCCGGCATCCCGGAAAGCTTCAACGTCCTGGTCAAGGAGATGCGCTCGCTCGGCCTGAATGTCGAGCTGATCGAGGAAGACAATGACGAGGATGAACCCCCGGTGGCGGCCGAATAGGCCGTCACTGCTTCGGCGGTAACCAGACCGCCAGCCGACCCTATCGGCCGGGCCCTTCGCCCAAGCCCGGCCAACACCTTTTGAAGGAGCGGAAACGAGAGCCCCATGCGCCAAGACGTTGCCAGCATTTTCAACCCGAATACCCCGGCCCCGAGCTTCGAGGCCATTCGCATTTCCATTGCCAGCCCGGAGAAGATCCGGTCCTGGTCGTCCGGTGAGATCAAGAAGCCGGAAACCATCAACTACCGGACCTTCAAGCCCGAGCGCGACGGCCTGTTCTGTGCCCGCATCTTCGGGCCGGTGAAGGACTATGAGTGCCTTTGTGGCAAGTACAAGCGCATCAAGTATCGCGGCATCACCTGCGAGAAATGCGGCGTGGAAGTCACGCTCGCCAAGGTGCGCCGCGAGCGGATGGGCCATATCGAGCTCGCCGCGCCGGTCGCCCATATCTGGTTCCTGAAATCGCTTCCGTCCCGGATCGCGACCCTGCTCGACATGACTCTGAAGGATGTCGAGCGCGTGCTTTATTTCGAGAGCTATATCGTCACCGAGCCCGGCCTCGTGGCCGAGCTGGAGCCGAACCAGCTGCTCTCCGAAGAAGAGTACATGAACGCCCAGGATGCCCATGGCGAGGACAGCTTCACCGCCATGATCGGCGCCGAGGCCATTCGCGAAATGCTGCGCGGCCTGGACCTGGAACCGCTGGCCGATGACCTGCGCGAGGAGCTGGCAGAGTCCACCTCCGAGCTGAAAACCAAGAAGTTCTCCAAGCGTCTAAAAGTGGTGGAAAGCTTCCTGCACTCCGGCGCCAAGCCGGAATGGATGATCCTGCAGGTCGTGCCGGTGATCCCGCCGGACCTGCGCCCGCTGGTGCCGCTCGACGGTGGCCGCTTTGCGACCTCCGACCTCAACGATCTCTATCGCCGCGTCATCAACCGCAACAACCGCCTCAAGCGCCTGATGGAGCTGCGCGCACCGGACATCATCATTCGCAACGAAAAGCGGATGCTGCAGGAATCGGTCGATGCGCTGTTCGACAATGGCCGCCGCGGCCGCGTGATCACGGGCACCAACAAGCGCCCGCTGAAATCGCTGTCGGACATGCTCAAGGGCAAGCAGGGCCGGTTCCGCCAGAACCTGCTCGGCAAGCGCGTGGACTATTCCGGCCGTTCGGTCATCGTGGTCGGCCCGAACCTGAAGCTGCATGAGTGCGGCCTGCCGAAGAAGATGGCGCTGGAGCTGTTCAAGCCCTTCATCTATGCACGCCTCGACGCCAAGGGCCTCGCCGGCACGGTGAAGGCCGCCAAGAAACTGGTGGAGAAGGAAAAACCCGAAGTCTGGGACATCCTGGACGAGGTGATCCGCGAGCACCCGGTTCTCTTGAACCGCGCGCCGACGCTCCATCGTCTCGGCATCCAGGCGTTTGAGCCGAAACTGATCGAAGGCAAGGCGATCCAGCTCCACCCGCTGGCCTGCGCTGCATTCAACGCCGACTTCGACGGCGACCAGATGGCCGTGCACGTCCCGCTGAGCCTTGAGGCCCAGCTGGAAGCGCGCGTCCTGATGATGTCGACCAACAACATCCTCTCGCCGGCCAATGGCAAGCCGATCGTTGTGCCCTCGCAGGATATCGTGCTCGGCCTCTATTACCTGTCGCTCGACAAGGACAATGAGCCGGGCAGCTATGCCCAGGACAAGGATGGTGCGCCGGTGCGCGGCATCTATGCCGACTATGCCGAGATCGAGCATGCGCTGCAGTCGGGCGTGCTTTCGCTGCACGCCAAGATCAAGGCGCGATATGAAGGCGTGGACGCCGAGGGCGAGCCGGTCACCCGCGTGATCGACACCACCCCGGGCCGCTACATGATCGCCTCGATCCTGCCGCGTGAGAAAGGCATGTCGCCGGAGCTCACCAACACGCTGATGACCAAGAAGAATATCGGTCGCCTCATCGACGAGGTGTACCGGAACTGTGGTCAGAAGGCGACGGTGATCTTCTGTGACCAGCTGATGGCACTTGGCTTCCGCGAAGCTGCGAAAGCCGGCATCTCCTTCGGCAAGGACGACATGGTGATCCCGCCGGCCAAGGCGAAACTGGTCCAGGAGACCCGTGACCGCGTGGCCGAGTATGAGCGCCAGTATGCCGAGGGCCTGATCACCCGTGGCGAGAAATACAACAAGGTGGTCGATGCCTGGTCGACCTGCACCGACAAGGTCGCCGACGCCATGATGGACGTCGCCGGCGAGGCGCAGGTGGATTCCGAAACCGGTCGTGCCAAGGAGACCAACTCGGTCTTCATGATGGCCCACTCCGGCGCCCGGGGTTCGAAGAACCAGATGAAGCAGCTCGCCGGGATGCGCGGCCTGATGGCCCGTCCGGACGGCTCGATCATCGAGACGCCGATCATCTCGAACTTCAAGGAAGGCCTGACGGTTCAGGAGTACTTCAACTCCACTCACGGCGCGCGGAAAGGTCTCGCGGACACGGCGCTCAAGACCGCCAACTCCGGTTACCTCACCCGCCGCCTGGTCGACGTGGCTCAGGACTGCATCATCAACGAGGATGATTGCGGTACCGACAAGGGCATCCAGATCTCGGCCGTCATGGACGGTGCCGACATCGTGGTGCCGCTGTCGGAGCGCCTGCTCGGGCGGACCCTGGCCGAGGACGCCAAGTCCGGCGACGGCGAGGTGATCTACCCGACCGGGACCTATGTCGACGAGACCATCGCGCTTGCCATCGAGGAAGCCGGCGTGGATCAGATCAAGGCGCGTTCGCCGCTGACCTGTGAAACCAAGAACGGCGTCTGCGTGGCCTGCTATGGCCGCGACCTGGCGCGTGGCACGGTGGTCAATCGCGGCGAGGCCGTGGGCGTGATCGCGGCCCAGTCGATCGGTGAGCCGGGCACCCAGCTGACCATGCGGACCTTCCACATCGGCGGCGCCGCCACGGTGGCCGACCAGTCCTCGATCGATGCCAGCTTCGACGGCAATGTCGTGTTCAAGGAAGGCGCCACGGTGGCCCGCGAGGACGGCACGCTCGTCGTCGTCGGCCGCAGCATGGAAGTGGCGATCGTCGATAATGACGGGCGCACGCGCCAGTCGTTCAAGCCGGCCTACGGCACGCGCCTCTACATGAAAGAGGGCGACACGGTCGCGCGCGGCTCGAAACTGGCCGACTGGGACCCGTTTGCCCAGCCGATCGTCTCGGAAGTGGCCGGTACGGCCCGCCTGGTCGATGTGATCGACGGCATCACGGCCCGCGAGGAAACCGACGAGGTGACCGGTGTGGCCTCGCGCCATATCATCGACTGGCGGTCGGCCTCCAAGTCTGCCGACATCAAGCCGGCGGTCGTGGTTGTCGGCGACGATGGTGAGCCGGTGACCCTGCCGAACGGCTCCGAAGCGCGTTACCTGCTTTCGGTTGGGGCGATCCTCTCGCTGGCCGAAGGCGAGGAGGTCAAGCCCGGCGACACGGTGGCCCGGATCTCGACCGGTGGTGCGAAGACCCGCGACATTACGGGCGGTCTGCCGCGCGTGGCCGAGCTGTTCGAAGCCCGCCGTCCGAAGGACCATGCGATCATCGCGGAGGTCTCCGGCCGTGTGGAATTCGGGCGCGACTACAAGAACAAGCGCCGGATCCACATCCACCCGGAAGAAGAGGGCAAGGAGTCGATCGACTTCCTGGTGCCGAAAGGCAAGCACCTCACCGTGCAGGATGGCGACTTCATCAAGCGCGGCGAATACCTGATGGACGGCAACCCCGCCCCGCAGGACATTCTCGCCACGCTGGGCATCGAAGCGCTCGCCAACTACCTGATCGAGGAAGTGCAGAAGGTCTATCGCCTGCAGGGCGTGCCGATCAACGACAAGCATATCGAGGTGATTGTCCGGCAGATGCTTCAGAAGGTGGAGATCACCGATTCCGGCGACACCACGCTTCTGAAGGGCGAACAGGTCGACCTGCTCGAATTCGAGGAAGCCAATGCGGCGGTGCGCCGTTCGCGCAAGAAGGATATGCGCGAAGCCCAGGGCGTTCCGGTGCTGCTCGGCATCACCAAGGCCTCGCTGCAGACGCGCAGCTTCATCTCGGCCGCCTCCTTCCAGGAGACGACCCGGGTGCTCACCGAAGCGGCCGTGCAGGGCAAGATGGACACGCTCGACGGTCTCAAGGAGAACGTCATCGTCGGCCGTCTCATCCCGGCCGGGACCGGTGGCGGACTGCGCAATTACCGCCGCGTCGCCAATGATCGCGATGCCAAGCTGCGAGCCAAGCGGGCTGCTGTGGCCCAGAAGGCGGCCGAAGAAGCCGAAGCCGCAGCGGCTGCTGCACTGCCCGCGCCGGAAGCCGGCGAATAGGGCAGGGCACAGCCCGAAAAGACCATGGATGGGGGCCGGGCGAATGCACCTGGCCCCTGTCACGAGCCGGATCGCGCGTTTCCCTGCGCGCCGCACACAGACACGCTGTTGACTGTGAGGCGAGCAGGACTTATGACGCGTGATCGCTGGCCGGTTCGGCCCGGCGCGCGCGAAGCGTGACGGCCAAACTGGCGCGGAGACATCCGAGAGCGACACCCCGTGTCCGGAGACCTTGTTTTGAGGGCTCTGGGCGTTTTGATTTTAACCGGCCCATCGGGCCATGAACTGAAGAGAAACCGGCCCGTATGCCCACGATCCAGCAGCTCGTCCGCAGCCCGCGCAAGCCCAAGCCGACGCGGTCCAAGACCCCCGCCCTGAAGGCCTGCCCGCAACGCCGCGGTGTTTGTACCCGCGTTTACACCACGACACCGAAGAAGCCGAACTCGGCACTTCGGAAAGTGGCCAAGGTACGCCTGACCTCGGGCTTTGAATCGCTGTGCTACATTCCTGGTGAGGGTCACAACCTGCAGGAACACTCCGTGGTGCTGATTCGCGGCGGCCGCGTGAAAGACCTTCCCGGTGTGCGCTATCACATCCTGCGCGGCGTGCTCGACACGCAAGGCGTGAAGGACCGCAAACAACGCCGTTCGCACTACGGCGTCAAGAAACCGAAATAAGAGGCTGAGCCCATGTCCCGTCGTCACAGCGCAGAGAAGCGTCAGGTCCTGCCCGATCCGAAATTCAAGGATGTGATCCTGTCGAAATTCATGAACCAGATCATGCAGGACGGCAAAAAGTCGACTGCCGAACGCATCGTCTACGGCGCGCTCGACCTGGTCGAACAGCGTGCGAAGAAAGACCCGCTTGAGGTCTTCCGCGACGCCCTGGAAGCCATTTCCCCGTCTGTGGAAGTGCGCTCGCGCCGCGTTGGCGGTGCGACCTACCAGGTGCCGGTCGAAGTGCGCCCCGAGCGCCGTCAGGCCCTGGCCATCCGCTGGCTGGCTGCTGCTGCCGGTGGCCGCAACGAGAACACGATGCGCGAGCGTCTGGCCGGCGAACTGATGGACGCCTCCCAGGGTCGCGGCAACGCTGTGAAGAAGCGCGAAGACACCCACAAGATGGCGGAAGCCAACCGGGCCTTCTCGCACTACCGCTGGTAGGCTGAACAGCGGCGCTGGCGCAGGCGTTAAGCTTGTGCTAGGCGCCGGCCTAAATCAACACCTCCCCACCGCTTCCGGCATGGGCCGGGAGTGCAATCTCAAGGACCAAGAGTCATGGCCCGCGATTATCCGCTCGACCGCTACCGCAATTTCGGCATCATGGCGCACATCGATGCCGGCAAGACCACGACGACCGAGCGCATCCTGTTCTACACAGGCAAGTCGCACAAGATCGGCGAAGTCCATGATGGCGCGGCCACCATGGACTGGATGGAGCAGGAGCAGGAACGCGGCATCACCATCACCTCGGCTGCCACGACCACCTTCTGGGAACGCACCGAAGACGGCAGCAATCCCCAGACGCCGAAGCACCGCTTCAACATTATCGACACCCCCGGACACGTCGACTTCACCATTGAGGTGGAGCGCTCGCTGGCCGTGCTCGACGGCGCCGTCTGCGTGCTGGACGCCAATGCCGGCGTTGAGCCGCAAACCGAAACCGTCTGGCGCCAGGCCGACCGTTACAAGGTCCCGCGCATCGTGTTCGTGAACAAGATGGACAAGACCGGTGCGGACTTCTTCAATTGCGTGAAGATGATCAAGGAGCGCACCGGCGCCATCCCGGCTCCGGTCCAGCTGCCGATCGGCGCCGAGACCGAGCTGGAAGGTATCGTTGATCTTGTCACCATGAAGGAGTGGGTCTGGCAGGGCGAAGACCTGGGCGCCTCCTGGGTGGTCCAGGATGTTCGCGCCGATCTTGCCGACAAGGCTGCCGAAATGCGCGCCGAGCTGGTCGAGCTGGCCGTGGAGCAGGACGAAGAGGCCATGATGGCCTATCTCGAAGGCGAAGAGCCCGACGAGGAGACGCTGAAAAAGCTGATCCGCAAGGGCACCCTGTCCATGAGCTTCGTTCCGGTGCTCGCCGGCTCGGCTTTCAAGAACAAGGGCGTCCAGCCGATGCTGAACGCCGTGATCGACTATCTGCCCGGCCCGCTCGACGTGCCGGCCTATATGGGCTTCAAGCCCGGCGACGAGGAAGAGGTTCGCAACATCGCCCGTTCGGCCGATGACGACCAGCCCTTTGCCGGCCTCGCCTTCAAGATCATGAACGACCCGTTCGTCGGCTCGCTGACCTTTGTGCGCATCTATTCCGGGACGCTCTCCAAGGGCGGCTCGATGATGAACTCGACCAAGGGCAAGTCCGAGCGAATCGGCCGGATGATGATGATGCACTCCAACAACCGGGAAGAGATCGAGGAAGCCTTTGCCGGCGACATCATCGCGCTTGCCGGCCTGAAGGAGACCACCACCGGCGACACGCTGTGCGACAAGGCCAACCCGGTCGTCCTGGAAACCATGAACTTCCCCGATCCGGTGATCGAGATCGCGGTCGAGCCGAAATCCAAGGCCGACCAGGAGAAGATGTCGGTTGGCCTCGGCCGCCTGGCGGCGGAAGATCCGAGCTTCCAGGTCGAGACCGACCAGGAATCCGGCCAGACCATCATGAAGGGCATGGGCGAGCTTCACCTCGACATCCTGGTCGACCGCCTGAAACGCGAGTTCAAGGTGGAAGCCAATATCGGCCAGCCGAAAGTGGCCTACCGCGAGGCCCTCGGCCGTCCGGCGGAGATCAACTACACCCACAAGAAACAGTCGGGTGGTTCGGGTCAGTTCGCCGAGGTCAAGATCCAGTTCGAGCCACTCGAGCCGGGGTCGGGCTTCGTGTTCGAAAGCGCCATTGTCGGCGGTTCGGTGCCCAAGGAATACATCCCCGGTGTCGAGAAGGGCATCAACAGCGCCAAGGATTCCGGCCTGCTGGCTGGCTATCCGGTCACCGACTTCAAGGCCACGCTGATTGATGGCAAGTACCACGATGTGGACTCCAGCGTGCTGGCCTTCGAAATTGCCGCGCGCGCCGCGTTCCGCGAACTGAAGGGTCCGGGCGATCCCAAACTGATGGAACCGATGATGAAGGTCGAAGTTGTCACCCCGGAAGACTATATGGGCGACATCATCGGTGACCTGAACTCGCGTCGGGGCCAGATCCAGGGCTCCGAGCCGCGTGGCAATGTCACCGCGATCCGGGCCTTCGTGCCGCTGGTGAACATGTTCGGCTATGTCGGCAATCTGCGCGGCATGTCCCAGGGCCGGGCCCAGTTCACCATGGTGTTCGACCACTATGCCGAAGTCCCAAAGGCCGAGGCCCAGAAGGTCATCCAGGAACTCGCGGGCTAGCAACAGATCGGGCGACTGGCCCCATCAGTCGCAGTCAATGCCTGACCAAGGCAACAGAAATTGAAGTAAGGAGGCCCCGATGGGCAAGGCAAAGTTTGAGCGTAACAAGCCGCATGTGAACATTG
>OBIC01000033.1_pt1 | contig 88851 bp, 103 predicted proteins | sample 1519831 | NCBI WGS metagenome assembly OBIC01 (sample SAMN03019805, study PRJEB22545) | beach sand metagenome | biome: beach; feature: sea beach; material: beach sand | place: USA: Municipal Pensacola Beach, FL | collected 2010-10-20 | depth 40-45 cm m
TACATCCATTGGTTCTAGAGGTGCTTCCTCTGGCACTCATCCCAGATCCATCACAACACTCCCCATGAAAAGGGTCCAAATGTTGCCAGTTTTTACTAATATTGGATCTATAAGGGCTTTTCATGGTGCTCACTCTAGACCAATCTTAACTCTCCCTGGGATAAGGGCCCAAATGTTGCCAATGGCAAATCTTTATCACATTCAAATGCAAAGATACAAAGACAGTCATCACAAACGGTATTTTTGTTGTTCTTCTGAAAAAAAAATGGAACATCCACTCATTCAAGCTATCATAGATGATGATTTAGAAAAAATAAAGAAGTTATATATGGACAGTAACGGTAATAATTATATAGACATTAATCACAATACTCCTTTAATGCTTGCAGCAATGAATGGTAAAATAAGTATTGTAAGGTGGATTATAGAATTTAATACACGCAGTTCTTATGACAGTCGTGAGGGAGGATTAGTTTCTTATAATTTAATTGACCCCGACTATACAAACAAATTTGGCGAAAATCTTTTGATGGCAGCAGCAAAATCGAATTCTGTGGATGTTTTAAAGGAAGTACGTTTAAAATTTTTTGAGCGTAAGGATTTTTATAAACAAAGGAATGATGGTTGTACAGTATTGATGATTACAATTATGGAAAATAGAATCGAAAATTTTAACTATCTTATCAACCACCGGTGGGCAGATGAACAAATAGGCATTGTCAATAATGAAGGTCAAACAGCACTAGATATTGCAACAACTAAAGGCAATACTGAAATGGTTGATAAAATTAAAGACATAATACAACGTCATAAGAATTATATTGGAAGTATAGTTATAGATTATATTAAAAATGATTGGATAGATAATATACAAAATATCTTGAAGAAACCTAATGTTGTTCCTGGATACAGATATGCAGACATTAATGATGTAGATGAGGAAGGCAATACTTTTTTAATGCATGCTGTATTGTACAGTAGAGTTAAAATTGCAGAATACTTTATTGAGGAAAATGTTGATGTTAATTGGAAGAATATCGAAGGCGATACTGCTTTAACATTGGCATCGGGTAAGGATTCATTAAATATTGTTGAAGTGCTTATTGGCAAAAATGCGAATGTTAATCATCAAAGGCATGATGGTTTTACACCATTGATGGTTGCAATTACAAACAACAGAATCGAAAATGTTCAATTTCTTCTGGAAAATGGAGCTGATGTGAGTATCAAAAACAATGAAGATAAGACTGCGCTGGATATTGCAATGACTAAGGGTTATATTCGTATTATCAAGATACTAAAAAAATATGTGTAAAAACAAAAGAAAATGGAATCCTTAAAAGGTTTATATGAAAATTATTGAATTTACTTGTACCTATTGATACTGTTTCCTAGTTAAGCCATAAAAACTCTAACTGGGAACAGTTTGACAAATAATCGAAAAGTAAAGTATGACAATGAAATTATTATTATTAAAATACCAAAGGATATGTACAGTTTTATATATAAATGCTTTATATTTTTGCTTTGAGTTTTTATTCTATGATAATTAACATTTCTTTATCTCATAAAATTGAACTATTATCCATATAATTAATAATCATCTTCTTAAAATCATTTACATGTCATATATTTATGAAGCCTTAAAACCATACCTTTGTACACATATCATTAGGATGATTGAGGATATGGTGAGATGGGATTTTAATAATAAAGCAGAATCAAATAAAGATTTTGAACATAGACTTTGTGATTATGTTGGGATCAATAAAGGAATACCTGTTAAAATATGGCAACAAAAATATGATAAACACAGAGAACATATTAGATATTGTAAAATAATGAGAACAGATACTGGTTATACATTCATTCGACTTTACATTAGTGTTGGAGATACATCTAGTAGTGGTGTACGATATTCGGCAAAGAATATCCAATCATTGATAGACAAACATATGGATGATGATGATAGACGACATTATTTTGAATTGGCAGAAATTAAATGATATTGGGTCATGGTAATCATTATATAAATACTATGGCTTTATTTTTATTTATCTCATAAAATTGAACTATTATCCATATAACCAAAAACCATTATTCCAAAACCATTCATATGTCCTATATCTACGATGCCTTAAAACCACATCTATGTACAGATGTCATTGGGATCATCGAGGATCTGGTGAGGTGGGAGGGAAATGCAAATAATGGAAAAAAAACATTTAAATTTACATTTTTACGACGCCAATGTAAAGTAACATATAATAAATCATATCAAGGTGATAAGTTGGATTTAATAGGAACTTATGGATATATCACTTCAGAATTCAAATACAGTATTGACAGGATTTTAAAAAAATGGAGTATGAAATGGAAGGATTATGTTGTAAAAATGTATGTGATAAAAGTCCATGAAAATTGTTATGTTCTTCATTGTAAAGCTTTTTCTGATTCAGATATTTATATTGCTAATAACTTACAAACACTTTATGATAAGTATATGACAGAGTCAGAGCAGGAGGATTTTTTTATGTTAGAACCATTGAAAAATTGATTACTAAAATAATTGTTAAATTAATAAGATAAATTTAATTATTATCTTTTAGAATAAATTGAAAATGGCTGCCTTTAATAATCCAGGACTTGATCCAGAGGAGTTTGAAAAATTCAAAGAGATGCTCCATAAACTTTCACCTTCACAAATTAGTCGTGTTGTAGATTTTTTGAATACTTGTTCCGGAGAAAGGATTGATTATGAAAAAGATCGTAAAGATGTACTTATAGTCAAGGCATCATTTACTTCAAAATATACTAGTGCATCAGATAGATTTGCGTGGCATGAGGATTGGTATGATCATGATTATATGTGAATGAATATCACGCCATGATTTTATTCCATAATTATAACATTTCTAATTACCATTTTCTGGGTTGAAAAATGTAGTTACTATAGAATAGTAACCATGGCGTTGTTTTCTTTATCTTATAAAATTGAACTATTATCCATATAATTAAAAACCATTCAGATGTCATACATTTACAATGCCTTAAAACCACATCTATGTACTAATGTTATTGGAATCATTGAGGATATGGTGAGGTGGGATAGATAGTAATAGAGTATAAAAAATTGAATATTAAAATATTTACGGTCATTAGTAATTAAATAGATTAGTTTTGACAGTTGTCTCATGTTGCAAATTTTTACCACCATTGGTTCTAGAGGTGCTTCCTCTGGCACCCATCCCAGATCCATCACCACACTCCCCATGAAAAGGGTCCAAATGTTGCCAGTTCTTACTAACATAGGATCTAGAAGCACTTTTTCCGGTATATATCGCCGATCCTTCTCAACTGGTTGTGGACTTTTTCTTCCAATAACAAATTATTACCGTCAAGTGAAAACATATGAAGTCGGCTTTAACAAACGGTATTTTTGTAGTGGTTTTACAAATAAAAAGGGAGAGCTGCTTATTGATGCTGCTAGAGATAATAATGTTGATGGAGTAGAGCATTTTTTGGAAACAGTTAATGTTAATTATGCAGACAATAATGGTAATACTGCTTTAGCACATGCAGTGGGGTGTAGTAACTTCCCAATCTTAGACATTCTGCTTAAGAAAAATGCTGATATCAATTATAAAAATAAAAATGGTGATACTCCTTTGATTATCGCAATTCTTGCCAACAATATGGAAATTGTTGAATTCCTTTTGAAAAATGGAGCCGATATTAGTATCGAAAATAATGAAGGACTAACAGCACTAGATATTGCAATGAGTAATTATTATGCTAAAAAATTTGTTTGTCTACTCAAAAAATATATGAAAGAACAAAAGAAAATGTAATAATCAAAAAAATCAATTCAAAATTATTGTATTCATATATGTTTGTTTTATCTTCTAAAACCTTCATAAAAAAATCAACAAGATGTCACCGATATTTAAAACTATTATATTTTTATTAGTGCCGTTTCACTTACCATCACCGGTCCATCCACAATCGTATCATTATAACAAGGTGTTCCACTTTTTTTAACCCCAATTCTGACAATCATTTTACCGATGTATTGTTTTGTTTTAATATCAAGTAAGAAACCATGAATGTATCCTTTCTTTTCACCAATTTTGTATTTTTCTCCAGCTGTTAGATCTAAGCCATTCAAATTAGGAACAACCCAGTACATGGGTGTTGATTCAGAATGTAAAAAGATATCAGATGATGTATGATGCCTTGGAGTATTGGATATATGAGTAATTGCAAAATTATCACTATATTTCACCACTCTATTTTGTAAATCACTATGGTTAATATATTTAATAATTGTTGAGTCTGTTTGTGTGACATAACATAAATCATATCCTTGAATAGTGTCACTTGCAGTAAGAGGATGTAGCCGAATTCGTTCAACGGATTTCAAATGATGGAACTGTTTATTATCAAAATAATAATACTCGCCAGTTCTTGGACACCGGAAACCTTCCTTGTAAATATAATTTCCTGATTTGATAGGACCAATATACATTTTTGATCTATTTAGAAAAGAATTAGAATTATTAAAACCGCTGAAACATCGATAAGTTGGCCAAACCCAATAGCAAGTATCTGTTGAATATAGATATAAAGAATTTTTGTGTTTTAATTCTTCAAAAAAATAAGGATACTTTTTCTTCCGGTTGTGGCCAAAAAGTTTTGCAATGCCGTACATTGTTTGGATTGTGTCAAGTTATTGTTTATATGTTTAATTAAGGAGTTGGAAGTAATTATAATTTCATTTTTTATGAGGACTAGTGGGGCATATTGCCAAATATTGTCATTTTAATTGGACATCCTTTTATTATATTCATATGATGTTTTGAAGGTTGAAAGCATCATATTATTGGAGTTGTTGGGTGAGTTGAAGGGGTGTGGTAAGTTGGTTTGTATATGATAAAATATATATAAATGAATAACAATAAAAAAAGAATATCATATAATATATATATGCAAGATATTAATAATTTGATATTAAATGGAATTCACAATAGTCGACTAATCAGTTTAATTATTATTCATACATATAACAACAAAATTGATAATATGGAGACATTTTTCAAACAATTATTTCAAGAATACATTGATAATACATATTCTGATGGTTATCTTTATTGTTTTTATAATGAAATGTTTCAATTCTATGGTGATAATATCTATAAATTAGGTTGCTCCACAGATTGTGATAAAAGGAAGAAACAATATATAACATCATATATTGACGCACCTATGTTTAAACATATAAGCAACAAGTTAAAATATTGTGTATTGGCAGAATCTATGTTGTTCGCTGAACTAAAAGAATATAGAGTCAAACAAAATAGAGAATTTTTTAACTGTGATTTAGATAAAATTATTCGAACTATAACTGATATTGATAAACAATTAGCCAATGAAGATATTTATGATTTATTTTGCAAATATAAGTTGACTAACCAAAAACTTTTTAATTTTGTTGTTCAATTTAAACAGTTTTTCAATAAACATAAATCATTATTTGAATCATTAAACTTTTCTAGGATAGATTTTATTGAGCAAATAGAATTATTTTATAGGGGTGGTGGTGGTGATGGAGTTAAGAATAAAGAAGAAAGCAACAAACTCAAACAAGAATCACAATTGAAGGAAAAGAAAACTTGTTTTAAACTATTATTTGGTAAAGAAGTTGAGTGTGATCCTAAGGTGATAGAAAAAGTGAATGTTATTAAGGAAATTATCAATGTGCTTGGATTTGATTTGGATGATTTGGACAGGGTAGTTGTTAAGGATGTATTTTATAAGAACAAGGATAAATTGTTGACTGATAGTCAGTTTAGTAGGAATTATGGGGATGTGAGAAAGTTGTTTGGGAAGCCGGCGGGGGAGTTATGTATGGATTTGAAAGGGGTATATTTATTTAATATGATAAATAGTTATCTAAATGATGGGGGAGTAGGACTGAAATCTATCAAGTATCGAAAGAAAATTAAAGGAATCCGTTATGAAATTTATACATACATGATTTTTATTATTGATGCATATAAAAACATTATTGAATAATGAATATAAACTCCAGATGAGTGAAATTAATTGATTTTTGTGTATTTGTGATTAATAAAATTGATTACAAATAATTTTTTCTGGACAACGTAGCTTGAAATTATGTTCTTTAACAAAAAAGTTGGCCGCGTTGTCCAGAAAATATTTTTTTAAATAAAATTTAATAAATTACTATTAATAAGCAGTTTATATTTATTAGATCTGTGATTTTTTCCATTAATTTTTTTATACCCCTCTTTACAGACCAATTCCAATCCAAATTCATTCAAATAACTATTTAACATATTCATTAAATAAACTCCATGTAACCCCCTCTTCAACACACTCTTTGGCTTACCAAACAACACCCTCACATTATCATAATTAGTAGAAAACTGACTGGCTGTTAAAAGCTTCTCCTTATTCTCATAAAAAGTATCCTTATCTAATATTATATCCATATTAGTCAAATCAAACCCCAATACGTCAACAATTTCCTTAATAAATTTACTCTTGTCACTGATATAATCATCAATATACTCATCACTCACACCAGCCAAATTCTTATCTAAAATATACTTGAGATTCACTAACCCCTTTTCTTTTCTGAAATAGGTATCAAGAAATGCCTGATCCACTTCAGTCACTCCCCAAAATTTCTGGATTTTAAATTTATGTACACTAAACTTTTCTCCTTCAGTTGCACTATTCTTATTTATTTTAGTTAATATGAGATTACACTTTGTCTGGTCAATATCATCACTTTCAATAATCTTTTTCTTATAGACATCATTACCCTTCTCTTCTTCTTTTGGTTTTCTATCATCTAAAAACTGTAATCTGTAATTCTGTTTCATACAACTCAAATTTAAAGCAGTCATAAAATACTGCCCACATTTGTTCAAGTCTTCTATATGGTTATAGATCATTATTTGTTCATAAAGTCCAATATGATTAATGGCGTAAAGTTTCCCCTCATCATCTTCTTCCAGATCATTATCCAGAAAAGCAGCTGTACTGATAAATTTAAAAAAGTCATAAACCTCATCATAATTATAAATATACATATCTGCTTTAGTTGTAATATTCTCATAATAAGTTAAAATTACCGGATCATTAACTTTCCTAATTCTTCCTAACATTTGTTTATACATTCTAGGGCAAGCAGTACCCGGAATGACATATGAGAAAATTTTATCAAAGTGTTCAATAGAGAAATCAACACCAACTGATACTGTAGGGCTAAACATAACGGCCTGTTGATCTTTCCAATGTTCGTCAACGGCTTTCAGTAATTCTTTCATCGCATCACTTGTATCCCTAGTGTGAATCATAAACTTTATTCCTTTATTTTTCAACAGTTCACTGATTTCCTGTAATTTTCTAGTGCAGAGGCCAATAATGACAATATTTAATCCCTTTTCAAGAGCATCCATAATTTCTTTAATGAATTTACCATAATCACCAGTAAATAAAATAATTCGATCTTTATCCAAATATTGGTTGTAGATAACTTCATGTTTTCCTATGGCTTTTGCAAATAAATTAGATCTAATTCCCCAATCAGCGTCCAATGCTAATACTTTTGTTTGCTTAGATTGACACATTCTAAGTAATAATTTAAAAGTCCTTCTTGAATAGGCAGTAATAGTGGAACTGGAAAATTGGTACAAGATAGACTCACATTCATCTAAAATAATTAAATCAAATGGTGGCAACCCATCTTCATTTTTTAATAATTTATGCAGACTTTCTAATTGAACAATGATTCTATTTTTGGTAATCCATTCTTTATCCTCCAGATAATTCACAAACCCAAATTCTTTAAATTTCTGAATCATATTATTAGAATAAGATTGCCTGGTGGAGATTAATAGAATTCTTTTTGGTTGATATTTTCTAGCGTTATATTCCATCAAAAATGTTTTACCAGTACCCATGGCTGCCTTAAAACATAATAACTTAAACTCTGGATCATTATTAAATTCATCTAATTTCTTCACCACCAAATCATCCTTTTCATCTAAAGAACAATTGGTGGGCAATAAAGTTTGTCGGTTGATTTTAATATATCCCTTTTCATCCTCAAAGTCATTCAGATTACCCACAATATATTTTTGGTTCTTACAATGAGCTGAAAAACATTTAACAATCACATTAGCGAAATTATCAATGTAACAATAAAAACCTATCCGCTCATGGACATTCCCCGTAAAACATTTATCAGAATGATCCAAGTAATTGAATCCATACATCTTGTATTTAGTTACCGGATCAATGAAACTTGTTTTAGTATAATAACTATCTTCATGAAATTTATCTTGAATAATGGCAACCATTTTCTCAATTTTAGCATCTGGTGAAAGAAATGGTATCATCTTTTTGATACCGTTTACATTATTTTTTTTATTGGTACAATGTGCATATTTCTTTTTCTCAAAATGAGTTAATTGAATAGGTTGATATTCATCCGAAATAGTGGTAACCAAATACTTACTAAAAGAATTAAAATCAGTCCCTTGAATAATGTTAAAATTTTCATCTAACGGTTTCAATGCCCTCTTGTCATTAAACCCCTTTACAGAAAATACACATCTCATCATTCTATCCTTAGAATAAACACTTTGATCAAACCCAGTATCCAATTTATACAAGTCTTTGGCAATGTAAGAGCAATCCTTGTTGGATTTGAAAACATGATTTGAGTTAATAGCAATGTGTAGACTGAATTTGTATTGGTCACCTTTAAAATCAGAGCTGTCAGTCAATACAACATCTTGCTGGTTAAAGTTCACTCCATACTTTTTATAAAACAGATGACTGATGTTGAGAATGAGCCATTGAATAGTTAGTTTTCTGGTAGTGTCTATTGGTTTGTCATTTAACATCATTTCATAATCAAAATAAGCTTTACATGGTTTTCCTTCAAAAATGTATTCAAACATATAATACTCTCCTCAAACGGTTTGACTGTTTTTATAAAATCTTCAACTGAATTAAAGCCAGCTGATACAAATTTCAGTGTCTGTAACTCTTCTATATAATGGAGAAATTTAAAGTTGTATGGAAAATTGTCTGCCTTAAGCATATCCTTCGCCCCATTGTCATAATAAAATTTGACATTATTTTGAATACTATAAGAGCATTCATTTGAAGGTTTAAGTTGCGTTTTTTGGGGAGAAATATTTTCTTTGGTAATAGTAGGAGACGGTACTGGGAATACTTCTTCTACTTTGTTTTCGTTAGCTAGTTTTTGCTTATGTGATTCCGGCACATTTGCTTTGTTCATTGTATATACAGTGGACAAAGAAATTAAATTCATTCGAATAAACACATATGAATATTAGAATTTTCTATATATATATATTTTTCTAGATAATTATTGGATAGAATAAATCATACAAGTTTTTTCATAAGATTTACCATCTATTATCACCATCTTCCCTTTTTGTTCTTTGACTAATTGATAACCAATCTCTTTCATCAAACCCCTCAAACAGTTTAATACAATACCATCTGTTTTACGGTATAACCCTAACTTTTTTTTTGTAAATAGTTCTACCAACTCCCCCTCCATCTCCATCAAACTCTTCTTATTCACCTCCTTAATAATATCCTCCCGATCAATCCCACTAAACTTTATCAAATCATCTATTTCCTCTTTACCAATATTAACCAATATTTTATTTACCAACTTAAGTGCCACTTTATATTTATCACTATCTGATGACTCTTTCACAACAGTCGAAACATTTTTAGTCTTCTTAGTGCTCATTTATAATATTATTAGTGAAAATCTTTTAAGTGAATTTTAAAAAAATGGTATATTAAGATGAATTTCATTCTATGGTAATTATAGCATAACTCCCAAAAAATTGATTCCTGATTAGTTTACCTTCAATAATAATCAAATAAGCGCTATATAAATAGATGGAAAAGGCAATTTTTGATTCTATCAAACATGTTCCTTTTAAGCACAGACCCAAAATACCGGATGAATCTCTCCAGAAATTATATAATTTATTTTTCAAAGATGAATTTGAGGAGCCAATTACAGATATTGAATTATACTACTATGGTGTCTATTATCTCCATACACAACAACCAGAGGAAAAGGTATTGCAATATTTCTTGACTTTAATAAAGAAAGGTAATACTGAGGCCATGAATTCCTTGGCATTTTACTATTGGAAGAAAGGGGATAAAGAGAATATGATAAAATATTATGTAATGGCTATTGAAAAAGGAGATATCCGAGCCATGAAAAATTTAGGGAAAATATATGCAATGAAATTAGACACCGAAAATGAGATAAAATATTATTCAATGGCGGCAGAAAGAGGTGATGATGAGGCTATAAACCGCCTAAAAAGATATTATTCAAAAGATGATAATTTTAAAATATTTATTGAAATATAGAACTAAGAGTGACTGCGTTCGCAAATAGTTTTATTGATTCACGCCATGGTATCTATTCTATAACAACCACATTTCGATGTTCCATACAATGAACTACCAAAATGTAATGACCATAGAATAGTTCAATGACGTAATTTTTATTTATTGAAAAATTCTTCCAAAATGGCAAAATGGCAAAATATACTTGACTTGTTTTCTGCAATCTTAACTTATTATATACACCTCAAATTTTTTTATTTGAAATATTGTCTCCTTTTTTGTTTTTGTATCTTTATAAATGAAGTTACCCTCAAATATGTTGTAATTATTGATTGTACCATTAATAGTTAAAGTATAATGCAAAAAATCCTGGAAAAAATATATTTTAATTAAATTATAGTGTAATACACCTTCATTACATTTTTGTATATCAGTTTTTTTCAAGATTTGAAATTTTGTTTGTCCATCGTCATATTCAAAGTCCCTAATATTACATATACTAATTGCATGAATAAATAATGTATTTAACCGAGATTCTAGCCCAAATTTATTATGGTTTTGTATATAATGATTAAAACACCAACTCATCATTTTTTTTATTTCACTAAATAATTCCTTTTCATCCATTTCTTGTTTTTCTTGTTCTTTTTTTAATATTTCTGAATTAGTTTTATCCCATATATAAAATATGCCTAGAGTACCAATAATTGCTATTACATACCAATAGTTGCCCTTATTTATATGATGTTTAATGTCCTCTAATCGCATAACATTTGTATTCGTTGTTGAATGATACCGTTGTTGAATTTTTGTTGCCACTGGTTGCAACATTGGTTGATGAAATCGAGTTAATGGCAAGGAATATTGTGGAATGGGGCGATGACAAAATTTTATTATAGTATGCATTAATTTGGTATAAGTTTTCTAATTAGAAGTAATTGTATAACAGATTATAATTTCAATTTTTTATTTATATAATAAAAGGCAATTAAAAATTGAATTAATAATATTCTTTTATAAACTCTAATAAATAAGACAAAATCTAATGGAACAAAAGATTATTGATTTCATTGAAAGTAAAAATTCAAATTATAATCCAAAAATTCCTAAAGAGTCATTAAAAAAAATTCATGATTTACTTATAAATGATGAATTCACTGAACCAGAAACAGAAATCGAATATCATTATTATGGTTGGTATTATGCAGAGAAAGGTGATGAGACTAATATGATAAAATACTATTTAATGGCGATTGATAAAGGAGATAGTGTTGCAATGTATAATTTAGGATTATATTATGAAAAGAAAGGAGATGAAGAGAATATGATGAAATACTATTTAATGGCAATTGAAAAAGGAAATAGTGATGCTATGTATGAATTAGGTTATTATTATGACGATAATGGAGATGAAACTAATATGATAAAATACTATCTAATGGCGATTGATAAAGGAGATAGTAATGCGATGTATAATTTAGGTTATTATTATATGAATCAAGGAGATGAAACTAATATGATAAAATACTATTTAATGGCAATTGATAAAGGAGATAGTGATGCAATGTATAATTTGGGTTATTATTATAAAGAAAAAGGAGATGAAGCTAATATGATGAAATACTATTTAATGGCAATTGATAAAGGAAATAGTGAGGTAATGTATAATTTAGGATTATATTATAACGATAATGGAGATGAAGCTAATATGATGAAATACTATTTAATGGCAATTGATAAAGGAAATAGTATCGCGATGAATAATTTGGGTTATTATTATAAAGAAAAAGGAGATGAAGCTAATATGATGAAATACTATTTAATGGCAATTGATAAAGGAAATAGTGAGGTAATGTATAATTTAGGATTATATTATAACGATAATGGAGATGAAGCTAATATGATGAAATACTATTTAATGGCAATTGATAAAGGAGATAGTGATGCAATGAACAATTTAGGATTATATTATGAAAAAAAAGAAGATGGAGCTAATATGATGAAATATTATTTAATGGCTATTGATAAAGAAAATAGTGTTGCACTGTGTAATTTAGGGAATTATTTTAAAAAAAAAGGCGATGAAAAAAATATGATAAAATACTATTTAATGGCGATTGATAAAGGAAATAGTGATGCAATAAAACAAACAAAAGACTATTGTAACCGAAATAATAAGTTGGATATTTTAGCTGAAGTTTATTATAAAAAACAGGATTATGAAGAATTAGAGAAAATATTAAAAACAATGATCACAAAAGAACATCCATTGACAGACATCATAATCGAATATATTATAGAGTGTGGTGATAAGTTTTCTAATGACTGTCATCCATATATTAAAATTCTCTATAATTCACTTAAAACTAAAATTGATCTTATGGAACTCCATTTTAACTATTCAGAAAAAGGATTGGGTTTTCAAGAAGCTAAAACTGATTTCATCAAACAGATAACAAGTTGATTTTTTTATAAAAATTGAATTTATAATACCATATTATAATAATTTCATTTAATAATAAAATCTAATGGAGCAGGAGATAATTGATTTTATTGAAAGTAAAGATGACACATATTGCCCTAAAATCCCAGAAGAATCAATTAAAAAAATTCATGATTTGCTTATAAATGATAAATTTAGTGAACCAGAAACAGGAATTGAATGTCATTATTATGGTTGGTATTATCAAAAGAAAGGAGATGAAAAGAATATGATGAAATATTATTTAATGGCGATTGAAAAAGGAAATAGTGATGCGATGTTTAATTTAGGGTATTATTATGACAATAATGGTGATGAAGAGAATATGATGAAATATTATTTAATGGCGATTGAAAAAGGAAATAGTAATGCCATGTATAATTTAGGGTATTATTTTTACGAGAAAGGAGATGAAAAGAATATGATGAAATATTATTTAATGGCGATTGAAAAAGGAAATACTGATGCGATGCTTAATTTAGCATGGTGTTATGATAAAATGGGGGACGAGGAGAACACTGTCAAATACTATTTAATGGCTATTGAAGAAGAAGATATTGATGCAATGAACAATTTAGGAACTTATTATGGGAAAAAAGGAGATAATGAGAATACAGAAAAATATCTTTTAATGGCCATTGAGAAAGATCATCCAGATGCTATGTATAATTTAGGGTATTATTATGAAAGAATAGGTGATGAAGAGAAGATGATAAAATATTATTCAATGGCAGCAGAAAGAGAAAATAAGAAAGCTATAAGTCGCTTAGATACATATTATTCAAAAGATGATAATATAAAAATATTTATTAAAATATGATTTCACATTCTATTTCCACAAACTTCACTACCAGAATGTAGTGATCGTAGAAAAATAAACATGACGTCATTTCATAACCAAATTATACTTGTCATAATATTTGACACTATTTAGATACTGTCCATTTTTCATCATGTCATTATAAAGTTTAATGGCAGTTTCCATTTGATCAACAGCGTCTTTCGGAGATAATCCACCGATACTTGTACCTAAACCAGGACAGGCAATACATTTTCCATTACCATTTTTTAATAAATATAAAATGGCAGTGAAACAAAAAAACACATTATTTGTTCCTTTGATATTTCCAGGCAGATACATTGTAGGAGCACTGATAAGATAAGGGCATTTCGAATAATTTGTTTGTACAGTTATAGCCGATCCAACTGGTATGGCATACTTGCCCATATTTGACATGACACCAACTTCTTTAATCTTATTTTGAACAGTCTGCTGTATTCCTGAGAATATATCACTATAAACTTTATCAATTCCGCCATTCATATATCCAAAACTATTCGCAGGACTAACCAATGTGTCTATTTGATAAGATTTAATCAAGTTATTGACATCCATCTCAACTACCTTTATACCATATTTTTCGAGTCTTTTTGCCTCTTGAATAAACTCTTTATTGATATCAAATATAATTAGATTCATTTACTATATTTTAGTATATTATTAAATATAAGGTATTTAGACGAATGATTTTCATAAAATTGAATTAATTATATTCTTTAATGAAACTTCTAATGTTCTAATATGTAATCTAATGGAACAACAGATTATTGACTATATTCAAAGTAAAGGTAGTATATATGTGTTGAAGATTCCACAAGAGTCTATAAAAAAAATCTATGAATTGCTAATAAATGATAATTTTATTGAACCAACCACAGATATTGAATATTATTATTATGGTTGGTATTATGAAAAGAAATATGGTTGGAATAATGAAAAGAAAAAAGAGAAAGAAAATATGTTAAAATACTATTTAATGTCTATTGAAGAAGGAAATAGTTATGCAATGTTTGTATTAGGTCATCATTATAAAATAAATGGAGATAAAGAAAATATGATTAAATATTTTTTAATGGCGGCTGAAAAAGGATGTGAACGTTCGATGATTAATCTAGGTAATTATTATTCTAGAACAGGAGATGAAGAGAATATGATAAAATACTATTTGATGGCAATTGAGAAAGGGAATAGTATTGCGATGAACAATTTAGGTTATTATTATATGAATAAAGAAGATCGAGAGAATGCAATTAAATACTATTTGATGGCAATTGAGAAAGGAGATATTACTGCAATCAACAATTTAAAAACATATTGCGAATGCCAAAAAAATTATATTCCACTTGCTCAAGTTTACTACACTAAAAAAAAATATAAAAAGTTAGAAGAAACAATTGGAAAAATAATAATAAATGAACAACCATTAACTGACACTATAGTGGAATATATTTTGGAGTGTGGTGATAAATTTCCTGATAACTGCCATCCAACAATTAGATTCATATATAATTTACTCAAATCCAAAATAGATTTAATGGAATTGCATTTTAATTATTCAGAACAAGGAAAAGGATTTCAAGAAGCGAAAACTGATTTCATAAGAAAGATATGTACTATGTGATTTATTTATGAAAAATTGAAACCAATAATACATATTCCAGTATTCTAAATAATTAAAATAAATTCATTAAAAATGCCCACATACACAGAAAGATTAACTAATTTTCTAAGAAATTTATTATTCCATATATTCCTTCTTATTCTTTTCGGTTTTCTCTTCATGGTCCTTTTGGCCTTGCTCTCAATACCAGTTAATGCCTTAGCTTCACAGATCAAACAACATACTGATATTTGTAAAAATGATGATGTTGATGGTTTCTGTTTACAAACCATGGGATTTTTAGCCTTAATTGTCATAGTTCTATCTGCAGTTAGTCCATTCCTAATCTGCTACTACATCGCTCATCGGCTTGATCAAAGTGAAGTTCAAAATGTAGAACATGACCAATATCATCAACCGACTGAAACACCTTATTAAAAAAATGAAATTATCATAATATAATATCATATCTAGAACTATTATAAAACCATTAAACTAGTAAGATGTCGAACACAGAGCTTTTAGTTATACAAGAAACCATGATACAGCTTATAAATACAATGAAAAAGCTACAGCTGACAGTGGATGCCCAAAATGAAAGAATCACACAACTAGAAAAAACAGTCAAAAATCAGGATGAAAAAATCACCAGGATTGAAAAGCAGCTCAAAGAACTTCAAGCGGATAATGATGAGCTTATGACTCATAATCATGGGCCGAAGTGTGGATGCTTTGATTGTGAGCGTGGAAAGGCACTAAGAAATTGTTAAAAAAAAATGAGATTTCAGATGGTTTCACACATCCTCATCCCTATTTTTTTCTTCTTTCTTGCAGTCATCAGAAAAAAATTGAGATTTCAGATGGTTTCACACATCCTCATCCCTATTTTTTTCTTCTTTCTTACAGTCATCAGAAAAAAATTGAAAATCCAAATTATTGTTCCATTCATTTATATTTTTTTATTGTTCCCTCAACCACTTATTCTTGTGGTAAATTTCTTCATCATGGAAGCCCCTACACAACAACCTCATCCTGTCTTGGACTCCCCGGACATTATGAGAAATGTTTTTGACATGCTCCACATCCAATCCCAGCTTCGGTTTCGATTGGTTTGTCGGTCTTGGTGGAACATTGGATACATGACAAACTGTTTGACATCTCAATTCGACAATCCTTGGTCCCGCTTCATTACCACTCACCGGGAAACATTGCAAAGACTCACAATGTTGAATGATCAGATGAGTCTTTTGAAGGATTTGAATTTGCGAGAGTTGCAAATTGTTCCTTATTATCCGAAAACTGTTAATCCTACCGATGACGACACGGACTCTGATGATAATATCACGGACTCTGATGATAATGGTATTGATGATGGTGACTTGGATAATACCGATAACGATTATGCTATTACTAACCTGCCATATTCCAATTTGGAACATCTTAAGACTCATACAAATCTTGTCCGGCTTAATTTGTCTACTGGTTGGACCTTTACAGTCAATATTCTGCCTTATTTGACACCCTTAACAAACCTGAAATGCTTGAGTCTCTATGATGTGGATCTGAATGTCACATCCACAATCCAAAGCCTGAAAGTGCCATATCTCGAAGAATTTGAGTTTAACGGCCTTACTATTAACCCGATAATCTTGATGCACATGACAGGGTTGAAAAATTTGAGTCTTTCTTATGATAATCATGGGGATGACAATCAGATTATGGAAAAAATTTCCAGAATGACCAGATTACAAAAGTTGACTCTTTATGAGAATAACAGTTTTCATATGTGTGACCATCTGACCGGTTTGACAAACTTGGAATCTTTTACAACCCGTCAGTTGGATGATGGCATTTCAACCTTGAATCTCATGACTCGTCTGACCCGTTTGAAGCATTTTGATGCGGATTGCTCGGATACCGTTCTCCAATGTTTGACCGGGTTGAATGATCTTGCCATTGGTGCCAAACTCAACTCTATGAATGGGATTGGGCATTTGAGTAGTAGTTTGACTAGTCTGTCGATCAATTCAGAAGATAGTACGGGGATTCATACTTTTGACTTGTCCAGTTTCAGTCATTTGAAATCCCTGAAACTTATTGGTCCGATTAATTGTGATAACATTCTTAATACCGTCCCCTGGTTGACAAAACTTGTTCTGATTGCTATGGATGCCATGGATGCTTCATTGATGCAATTGACCCATTTGAGGGAGTTGACCATCACTTTCACAGAAACTTCCACAATGATCACGAACAATGGGATTCAGCCATTAACAAATTTGACCCGATTGGAAATTTTGTATTGGACAGAACGCCCTGACATGGGAATTTCCTATGATGGCTTGAAACATTTGACCAATCTGGTTTACTTGGACCTCCAAGGAGTAAGTATTCATCGGGATCAGACGAGTGTTTGGCCGAAGATGGAGACCATGTTTGGTGATCTGTTGGATTTTGAGATTCAGGATGGTTATCTTGTATAATCAAATTTTGAAAAAGTTAGAAAAATTGATAAATAGAATGATTGCAAAATCCATTACAAAAGACCCAAATCGAACCTGCCTATTCTCTTGGCTCAAGACAATGGCTTCTGTCATTCAAGTCAAAGCCGAGGTTGAAGAATTGCTTTCGTCCAAGAGCCTCTTCTATCCTGAACTGGCAACTTTGGTGCGTCTCCTAGCCACCCTCCCTGAAAAATCCATCAAACGGATTTTGAAGCGACAGGCAACTGTAGACGTGATTGGTGAGCGAGTCACCATCATTGTTTCCAGGATTGGAAAGGGAGACAACTCAGTCAAGTGTGTTCAGGTGATCAACTCTACTGCTCCATTTTGTGTTCCTATCACTGGCAAGTAGAGTTATCAGTTTTAAGAATGAATCAATCATACGAAATTATCTTTTGAATGATTGATCCTATTTAACCATCCGGAATCCAATAAACTGAATCCGATTTTCTGGGACCTGCGCATTTCTGTATTTGGCGTTAATCAAATAACTTGGACAGGCCCAACAACCACCCCTGCAGATTTTTTTAAACCCAAAGAATGGATAGCTCATTTCCCTATAAACCGGATCAATCACAAAGCCATTATAAGGATAAATCGGTTCCTGGCACCATTCCCAAACATTTCCAAAAAGTCCTTGAACCCCAAACCGATTTTGGCACTCTTTATCCAAACTGTTCACTGGAATAATTTCACCATATTTGTAATCTAAATTACCTTTCACTTCTGGAGTTGGCGTTTCTCCTCCATCAGTTGCTAAGTACTCCCACTCACTTTCTGTTGGCAACCTTCCCCCAGCCCATCGACAATAAGCACAAGCTTCGTACCAAGACACATGACACATCGGATAGTCTCTTCTTAAAAACCTAACATCAATCCATTCCTGAACTAACCAAAGATGGCCTCGCCGAATCCAGTAAAGTGGTTTTTTTATCCCATTCTTTTTCACCCATCTCCATCCTGGTTTGCACCAAAATCTTTCCGTTTCATAACCACCATCTTCCACAAATTTCTTAAATTGGTATTCTGTAATAGGATATTTGGTTATATTAAAACCATTTACTTTAGTTTTAAAGGCAGGCATCTCATTATCAAAAATAAAATTATACTCATCACTACTAACCCCTTGTACAAATTCTCCTCCAGGTATATGAATAAAACTGTTTTCTATCATAGTCTCCGTATAATGTTTCTCTTCACCAGACAAGATTGCAGGTTTAGGTTCTAATCTGAGCATTTTTTGAGTAAAAAGATAAGACTCATTATGCATCTCATTATGTAAAAGACTCAGGTAAATAAAATAGAAATTAGATGGAGTGTAATTAAAATTGTCATCAGAAACAATATTCAAGATATGGTCAATAGTTTGATTGTATGCCCCTAAAACATCCTTCGCCTCATAAAGTTTCACGGTAAATCTTTCATCTGCCTTAACAACAAAAGAGTCATAAATATCAGCCGATCCTTTTAATGAAATTTTATTAATCACTCCCTCATCCTCTTCCAAAAAACGAAGCGTCTTGTATTCCCAAAAGAAAACAATATGACCAAACTCCCAAAGTAAAGGGTTAGTCTGCCCGCTACTAGAGTCATGGGCATAACCACTAATGGTTCCTTTAATGATTGAATAGAGAAAACTAATACTTAAATCTCTTGTTGATTTGATTCTTTTTATTAATTCGTCTTTCGGAATTATAAAAGTTTTATCTTTAAGTCTGTCCAGGATTTGGGTTTTATTTAAAAATAAAGTCATCTAATAATAATTATATATAATGGTCAAAACATATGAATCTTTAAGTCAAATTATAGAAAGAAAAGGTTATTCAAATTTATTTCCTTACACTGATCCAGAAGCATGGAAGCATTTTCCAGAACACCATCAGCTTTATAACAAATTATGGATCGCTGAAACTCAAAATATCCCTTGTGGTCCAATGGGCATCTATCCTGAAAAATATCCGGTTATTTTCAAACCCATGATTAATTTATTTGGAATGAGCCGAGGTATTAAAAAAATAAATAATGAAGAAGAATATGATAAAAATATTAAGGATGGGTTTTTTTGGGAAGAGTATTTTGAAGGGATACAAAGATGTGTTGATTTGGTCATGAGAGATGGGAAAGTTTATTACTGGACCAGTTTGATTTCCTACAAAGGAGAAAATGGGTCATTTGAATACCACGAGTCGGAACCAAATTATGTTTTACCTTTACAAATATTTTCTTGGTTAGAAACAGTTTTGGATGATTATTCCGGTCTTGTCAATTTAGATCTAATTAATGAAACCATTATAGAATGTCATTTGCGATTCAATGGCGATGATCATCTTTATAATGATAATTTTGTTGAACAACTTTATGACTTTTTAACTAAAAAAACAGATAAAATAAAATATAAAATAGAAAAGAAATATATTATTCCTATCTTTGTTCCTAAAAATAAATCATCCAGCTATAACAAACCCTATTTAAAAAAAATATGTGCTGATTATGGAGTCTTATCTTTGCATTTAGACGATATTAATTCAGAACACCAATCTGAATATTTATCTCGATTAATGATGTATGATATTAGTGATTTAAACAAAGGATTAGAATTAAAAAAAATTATAATAAAAAGTTTACTAAAATAATTTTCGTAATTAATTTATATAGATATATTTAAATGGGTAAAAAAGGAAAAGGAAAAACTCAATATAGTGGTCAAAATGTAGATCATGCCAAGCAATATCTCAAATACAAAAAAAAGTATTTAGATTTAAAGAGTCATCAAACAGGTGGGTTTTGGTTTGGAGGGGATGATACTGCTCCTAAATCAACTGATCGTTCTAGTGATCTAAGTAATTGGATTCATCAAGAAAAAGCAACAGTAAATGGAATTGTTGTCGAACAGGGACCAGTAGCCTACTACTCTGAAATGGTTTCCAAATACGGTGAACCAACATATTGTGTAAATCAAGCAAAGGGTGTTTGCCGATGGATTAAAGGTCATACCAAGAAAGATATTTCTCCTCATGAAATGATTGTTTTAGAGGATGAGTTTGTTAAACATGAAAAACCACAACCACACTATGATTTTATGTACTCTATTGTAAAAGTTTATGTTCCACCTGAAAAACTTGTTGATGTGCTTAAGATTTCAGGTTCAATTAACTATGACCCTCTCTTAAACCATCTTAGAGCACGTTGTGGTAGCTTTGCAGCTAATTTTGCCACCTTTAAAACAGCATTTGATGTCATTGAAGGAAAGGGAGCCGAATATGGAAAAGAAATTGGGCAGAAAGAAGAGCAAGAAAAGAGTAATGAAGAATTGGTAACAGAAAAAGTGAATGCCAATCAAAAACAATATGCTGCTCAATTAAATCAGGCATTCTATCCAATTGACCAAATATAAAAGAACATTAAAAGTTGATTTTATTTTATTATTATTAATTATACTTAATCTAAAAACATATGACTAAATATAATATTGTTTTTGAACCTACAGACAAAAGCTATTTACCAAGAGTAATCAGTACCCATACATCTTATGAAGAGGCAGCTAAAAATGTTGAGCAGATAGAGAATATGAGAGAAAATAAAACCATTACTTGTTTTGTCAATTTAAAAGATAGCACTGGCATTGAATGGATCAGTAATCTGGAGGGAAAAATAAAAATACAAAGAGTTGATTCAAAAGGATGCTGTATTATTGTCTAGAAAATTGAAATATAGATCAAATAACCTTTATTAATTTTATTTATATAATAATTATTAATGAGTTGGTTGAATTATAGTTATACATGGCTAAAATCTTTTGGAAATTCACCACCAAAATATGAAATTATCTTTATACCACATGATAAAAAACGCTATCAAGATGCCTTGGTTCAAAAGTATTTTACTGAAGAATCTGCCAAAAAAGATTTAGAAGAATTCAAATTAGCTCATTATAATTTATTAGAAAAAAGTGAGTTTAGAATTTATGATCGAGAAAAACAGGAAATGGTTAATATAAATCTAAATACCATAAGAGGAGAATTTATTATGAGACCAGTTTACTATTAGAAAGGAATAAATTTTGCGAACATAGTGAGCTGAGCGTAGCGAAGTGACAAAGTCACTCGAAGAAAATTTGATTTATTTATTTAATTACACTATGCTATTACATTTATTTTATTAATAAATATAAATGTTAAAAAGATTATCATCTGGTTTAATTACTCCTAAAGAAGTAGTTTATGAATACCATATCTATTTTTATCCATCTAACATCAAAAGATATGATAAAAAAATTGGAATCAAAAGATGCAAAACTGAAGAAGAAGCCAAAAAATTAATTCAAGAATTAAATGAAAAAAAAGCAACAATGCCATTTGATATATATGATAAAGAATTAAACATGCGAATTTATGTTATCGGAATTAATGGAGAGTATAAAATCAAACGGAAAAAGTTCAATCCTAGAATCAATGAGTCATTCTAATTAAAATTGACTCCTTTAAAGTAACTTTTTTATTCTTCATTAAAAAAGTTGAAAAAATAAAATTTAATCATCTTTTATTTATCCATCCGACCATCTCTATCATCAAAATATGACAGAACCAGTTTTTTACATTTTTGTCAACATTGACTTAGATCTTTCCAAAGGTCGGATTGGTAGTCAATGCAGCCACATCACTCAAGTCATTGTTGAAGAATTAGTTAAGAAAGGCTTTCAAATTGCTCCCCCTCCTAAGGAGTGTTTGGATTATATGCGTTGGAAACAAAACCCAAAGACAGTTGTCCTCAAAGCCAATACCCAACAATTACAAGAACTCATGAAACAACCTAATGCCCGTCATTTTATTGATAGTGGTGATCGGATTCCAGAGAAAAGTTTGACTTGTGTTGGGTTTTTTCCTAATAATGAGATGGAAGAGTTTGTCAAGGATTATAAGTTATACTAATACCAATAAAATGAATCCGATCTATTTCTGCTGAATAGATAAGTTTGAAAATATGGTGTTTTAATAACTTACAAAAAACCATTATAAAATAAACCTTTATTGATTAAAAATTTTATAAAAGTAATTAAATTGCTAGTTTCTTCTAATGATTCAATATTATCAATACCAATTTTATTAACCAGTGGACTAAATATTTGTTTTAATAATTTTTTATTGTCTTCTGTGATATTATCATATTCTATTCTGGTTCTATTAAAATTGACTCCATCTAAAAATGCAACAATACTATCCATAGATTGATTCATTGAATATATATCAGCCAATTTATCACCTAATTTTTGAACAAAGGATTGTACAAGTTTAATAATTTTATCTGTATCTATTAACCAGGAAGGCGTTTTATTTTCATGTAATTCTTCTCTAATGAATTTTTTTATTTTATTTGTTTTGGGAATATTTTTTTCAGGTAATCTAAATAACAATCTAAACGGATCTGCAAGATGAATTACTAAAAATTGAGATAACTTTTTATCTTTTTGAGTAAAGTCATTGATAAATTTCATCAATTGGTCATTTAATCCACCATTATCAAAATCTTTACCCGGATCATATAATCCATCTTTATGTGGATGTATTATTATATTTGTCTTTCTGATCATTTTCTTTAAAATATCAAAATCAAATTCTTCTCCTTTTAATTTATTAGTTAAAAAGCTTTTTGCGAACATATTAATATATTTCAGATTATATTCAGTCACTCTTATTTTCATAGTGGTCATTGGTATTTCTAATTTAGAATACTTATCTGAATCTAAAATAGATATTTCAAACAAAGCCTTATCATCAATCAATAATGGTCTTTTAGCTTGATATAAAATAAATGTTTTAGCCCTGGGGACCAGTTTATATTTTTCTGCAATAGTATCTAATTTTATTCGATATTCTGGAGTAATAGTTTTATTAGTATATGCTGCAAAATCCCAATCTTTAATCAATTCTAATTCTAAAAATTTATAAAATACTTCCTTAAATTTCTTATTATCGTCTTTATACTTATCATAAATCATTTTTAATAAATATAACCCGATCACATTACCGCCTTTAATATAAACATTAATCTTTTCATTATTAATAATATCTTTTATAAATAAGTAAAATTGTACTGTTTCACCTTTAATATTTGCCTTAATTAAATGATAATTAATATACTTATTTTCACAATCATTGATACAACTATCTTTTGATTTGTACTGACCTTTAATATTTTGAATACATATTTCACTATATTTATTAGACGGTTTACAATCATGTCTTTTCTTATTTTCTTTCATATCCATATATTTTTGTTTGTATTTTTTATATTTGTGTTTATAATTCATAATATATAAAGATATTTTATTTTCAAAATGTATATATAAGATGGCTAAATTACCACATAACAGATCCAACTATCTCACAGAAGATAAAAAGATTGTCATTGGTGCCTATCCACATGAGACTAACATCAAAAAAATATTCCATTCTTTTGATATTATTGTTAACTTGGTACCAGGAGACATATTTTATGAGAAAGATGTTCCAGAAAATGTTCAATTAATTAAATTTCCAATCCAACCTGGAGGATATGCTGAAAGAAAAAAGTGTATACGCCTAGTAGATGAATTAATTCAATCTTATCAAAATGGAAAAAAAATATACATTCATTGTGTTGGAGGTCATGGACGCGCTGGAACCATTGCCAGCCTTATTATAGGGAAATTAGAAAACTTGGATGCCAAAGAAGCAATTGAAAAAACCTATGCTCTTCGAAATACTAGAAAAGATAAGAGTAAGAATTTCATTCCTGTACCAGAAACCCAAAGACAAGTTAATTTTATTGTCAGCATTCTAGGACTCCAATATAAAAACCAAGCACCGGATAGAACAAATAAAGAATGGACTAAAATTACTAGTATTAAGGATCAAAGAATATTGATTCAAAATAAATCCAACTAGAAAAGAGTTAAAAAAAGATTAATTAATCACAATATGAAATATTTACAAATATCATTTCATGGACAAACTTATCAAAATGGGGATTTAATCTCCCCCTACGATTTAACTAATCCACCAACAATTAATTTTGATTGGAATCCCAAAAAATTATACACTCTTATAATGATTGATCGAGATTCACCTTACCCTAACAACCCTTACTATAAATATTGGCTTCATTGGTTGATTGTTAATAGTAAGGATGTTTCTATTCCTTATGCACCTCCAGCCCCACCAAAAGACTCTGGTATTCATCGATATTATCTTCTTTTGTTTGAACAATTAGATGAAATCAAACCATCTGTTATTTATCAAAGAACCAATTTCCATCCCACCGAATTTATTTTTAAGAACAATCTCATTCTCAAGGCTAGTTTTTATTTTAGGGCTCAATATAGGCCAATTTTCTAAAAATTGAATTTTAAAGTTATTGTTGGTTCCATTAAAATAACTCTAAAATTGATTTTTGGGTCTTTTGTGCTCCAAAATGAATGTCATTTATTTTGTTCCGGCGACACGGGTCAAACAAGTTGGTCCAGTAAGCAGAAAGATGACAATCCCCACTCCAAATGGAGGAAATGGACAACTTTTGGTTGGTGAGTGGGAAATTGAAGGCATTCTCTTCAAGTGCCTTGTTATTCAAGGCACCAATCAATGGGCCGGGATACCACTAGGCCAAATGCTTGCTCTTAGACTCCTACCTGGCATTCAGGCAAGTCTCTAGGAAACTGGTAAATTGATCATTTAATAGTTTTCTTAATCATAATAAAAAAAGTGGTAAAGACCCTTGATCTGCATCTGGCTTAAAACAAGTCATAAATTGCCCCAATACATGATCCAAACTAAAGACCTTGTCAGATAATTTTGGCGAAACGTAATAATCATGACCATGAATAACAATGGCATCATAATCTATTTTATGATCAGGTGTTGAACCAAACATACCATCATAGACAATATTAAGATTTTCCATCATTTCAGGATCCCATCTAACCCAACAAATTCTACCAAAAGCATTAGCATGAACCACATGACTTTCATGGAGATTAAAGGGAAAAACTTGATCAAACCATTTATCTTTATAAATCAGCTTACTAAACGCCTGATTAATTTTATCGATTGTTTCACCTAATTTTTCTGGTGTTTCATAATTGAAATTAATGTCATTCGTATTATCAAACATAAAAAGGTCACAACTAATTTGGTCCAGGGTTCTTAATCCAACGGGTGCATGATAAAATAATATAATTTTATCAGGAAAATTTGGATGAATGCAATACTCTGCAATTTTAAGGTGTTTTTTATAAACTGTTTCATATAATTTTAAAGTGTGCTCTTTCAAATCCTTTCTCCATCCTTCACTACCACCATGGAATAAATACATTAATGTTTTTAAGGAATGAACATATGATCCAATAAAAGTTTCATTCACTGTATGATTTTCATCCGTCATAACAAAACCAAATGGTTTACCATTATGTCCAACACCCACAAACTGATTTTCTGCCTGATAGATAAATTCTAAATCATGATTTGACAAGGTAATTGTAAATGCAATCTTTGTATCTAACATTTGTAATAAAGTCAGCATATAATAATCATTACAACCGCGATCAGCTAACATATCTCCCAAAAAAATAATCCTTTTAACGTATTTTGTACTAACAGCCATTACTAAATTAAAAATAAATATAACTCTATTGATTTGGTAATAAACTTCTGGAGACAATAATTGATCTATGGCAAAAAGATTATAAAGGTCTTCATAAGGTTCTTTTTTTATCTTAATTACACGATACATGATTAAGATATGAATTAAAAGAATAGGATTACCATGTAAATCACCAATGACAAGTACTGATGGAATATTTTCTCTTAGGACTTTAGCAGGATATTCTTTTAAATTTAAGTTAGTATGGATAATTGGGATTGGAAACTTTAGCGTTGGAACTTCGAAGAAAGGAGGTTCCCCATATAAATCATCAAAATCATCATTCATACTCAGTCATTCTTATAATTATTAATAAAGATAGATATTGATATAAATTATCTTTATCAATTTTTATTGGATTTTTATTATCTCTTAAAATATATATGACAGAAAATAAATTTGTCAATGGTCCGATAAATACTATAAGACTTGAAGGCAAAGTTGGAAAAATAAATAAAACAATATATTTGTTTCTAGATGTTCATCAACCAGTTAGTCTTCAGACAGAATGTGACGACATTAGAAGTCGGGATATAGATAAATTTTTAATTGATAATTTTGATAGAGAATATGAAAATAATAAGGATCAAATATATGATCTATTCTTGGAATTAAATCCGCTATATTCGTTAAGATTTTCTCCTACTAAACAAGAAATTAAAGGGAAATATTTGTTTGGACAAACTAATAAACTTTTTGAAAAATCAATTAATATAAAATCTGGGAAAGTTTATCAGTCCAATAAATTAAAGAATGTCAGATTACATTACGGTGATATTCGTGAATATACTTCCCGTCGATATGATAGAATTATGAATAATATTTTTTATATCACTGGGGATATATGGGAATCTGGACGAGTTTTTTATAAAGATATTGTGGAATTATTAAGCGGATTAAAGATTATTCACGCCCAAATGACTTATTTATATGAGATTATTTATAAAAATAGGGATGATGTAAAACCGAAATCAAAAGTTATTTTCACAGAAAATCAAAAAATTTTATCTAAATATTCAGAAAAAGATTATCAGGAAATTGCCAACAGACTTATTTATAAGATACTAAGATCATATAAAAATCAACATGTGCAAGAAAAAATTAATCATGTTGTGAGTCATGAACTACACCATGAATTCAAAAAATTTTTTGATGAAATTGACGACACAATTGTATTTTTAAATGATCTAGCCAATAAATTAGAACCATTTGAAAATAAAGATATTAATCAACATTTACTCAAACAACCTGATAATACTTATTTTTATGGGTTAGATAATATAAATAAAATTATTTGTCAAATAAATACTATTAATGAAAAGTTATGGAATACTGTTATTGGGGGTGTTGGATTATATTTAATGGATTTATACTTGCTTAGGAGAATTTTAGACAAAGATTATATTACAAATGCCATAGCTTATACAGGGGCTGCTCATTCATTAAACTATATTAGAATTCTTGTTAAATATTTTGGATTTGAAATTACACATTACTCTTATTTAAAAGACCAGAATATTATGAAAGCAGAAGAAAAAATAAAACAAAGCAAAATGTCCGAAGAATTAAATGAATTATTCTATGCTCCTAAACTAAAACAATGCAGCGACCTCAATAAATTCCCAAAACCATTTAGATAAATTAAGGAAAAGTTGAATTTCATTTTACTTGTCTTATCTATACCAAAAAATTATAGTACCAGTTTGATCCTCTTTTATTAAAATGGATCAAAAGAAAGCTCTATTAAAAGAGTGGTTGGTAACCAAATTTGGTTCCAGCATCATCTATGCAGCCATTCATGGTTCTTATCTTTATGGAACCTTTCGGCCTGATTCTGACATTGATCTTTATCTGGTTTTTGAAAATGAACAAAAGCTCACAGACATTGGAAATAGTGTTTCATTTCACGAGGAAAAGATTGGACACATTGACATCACTTATTTTTCCAAACTGGAATTTGTAGAAAAAATAAAAGTTCATAATTATTATACGATGGAGGCTATTTTTATTCCTCCAGAATTTGTGATCATTGGTGATGGGAATGAATATAGGAAGGATCTTCAAATTTATCCTCCTTATATCAGAACATCATTTGGTCAGATTTGTCGCAATGCTTGGAATCGAGGCTGCAAGAAACTTGTTCTGGAAAAGGATGAAAAGGAACATTTGATCGGTAAGAAATCTCTTTATCACTGTCTCAGAATTTTCGTTTACGCTGATCAACTTTATCGAAATGGAACTATCACATTTGATGATCCCAGATGTACAGTAGTCAATAGGTTTTATTCTGATCTGATAAACAAACCAGCATCTGAACTTGTAGAAAATGAAAAACTCAAAGAGGAATATCAAAATATCTATAAGCAATATGATAAGACCTTTAAGGAAATTCCTAACGAAGAACAGTGGAAGCAGTTGCAGAAGAAAAAAAGTTGAATATTCAAATGTTTGTTAATTCCATTAATACAATCCCTTTATCTGATCCACCCTCTCTGTCCCAGGGCCTAACCATAGCCACCATGGCAACCACGCAACCAACTTACATTTCGCTTGGACAGAACTGTGACATCTATTTTGCAGAAGATAGATTAAAAGAACTTGGTGGCGAACTCCAGGGCCTGCAGGACTTCCCTAATGCACCACAGACAAAAATGTGGTTTTTCCAAAATGGAGTGAAATTCCAAGGAAAGAAATACCATGTCATGATGGTGACAATGGATGGGCGCTTTTTTGGTACCAACTGAAAAACACATCAATTTTTCCATTTAATCCCTTTAAATGAAAAAATTGATTTTGATTTTCATTAATATTGTCATTAATATTTTTTATTGCAATCCTTCAAAGATGGGATTAGAGGAATCTACCATCAAAGAACACCTTCAAAGCACTCCTGAATGCTCCAAAAAGAATACATTGGAATTCCAACAGCTTTGTGAAAATGCAAAGACAGCTGCTGAGATCAAACAGGCAATTGCCAAAGCTGAATCAATTCTTGGGGAAAATTATCTGATGAATGGAATGTTTTTCAAAGACATCTATAATTTGTACATTGGTTGGGCCATGCCAACTGAAAAAGCATTGACCATTATTTTCAATGCATGGAAAACTCATTTGGAAAAATACCCCGACGCCCGGTTGGTTGATTTTGGAGCAGGAACTGGTGTATATTGTTTCTTACTTCAAAGCATGGGTGTTCCACAAGAAAGATTGATTGCACTAGAACTGGAAACCAAAACTCACAAAACCTGCCGAAACTTTTTTCCACTTACCATTCATAACAATGATTTTGAAATCAAGGAAAATGATTTTCTTCTGGTGTGTTGGGGATACTCTGGACAGATTGGCGACTACATTGAAAAGGTCCATTGTGTTGTCATTCAAGGAGAAAAAAGTGATGGATGTACTTTTCCCACAGATTATCTGGTAGATGATACCGAAAAAATTAAGGAAGGATGGAAAATGAAAACATTTACCGTAATTCCTTCTTTGGCTTTGCCTTATTATGGTGAACAGATTACAGTTAACACTCGATATGATTAATACACTGGTTTTTTTTAAAAAATTGAAATGTAGATTCATTGTTATTTCATTAAGTTATTTAAAAATAATCCTTTACCTTCTTCTTCTTCTTTCCTATCTCCTCTATGGCCGAAAAGTATCTCTCCATTGATTTCCAACAAAATTTCAATCTTGCTGCACTAGAAGAAGCACGAAAAAAAGAATTATTAAAAAGAGCGCAAGAAAAACAAGAGTTTGAAAAGAAAGAATTTGAAAAATTATGGGCGACCATTAATGCTGATTTTAATGGAGAATATGTGGATCATAAATTTCCGGGATCTTATGATGTACCTGTTGGTTATGCCGGTTTATTTTCTAATAAAATCCTAACAGAAAAAGGTTTAGGAAATAATAATGGTATTAAGATTTTGGTTTCACGTAATGATGATAACCTCTTATTTGTTAATGGTCCTAATTCTGCATATGATCTACAGGACAAGATTTCTTACCATCGACTTTTCACGTTAAGAGAACAATTCAAAGAAAATCGTCTCAAAGTACTTATGCCTCAGATAGAAAACCTTATACGATATCAACATAATAAAATTGTAGTTCTGAAAGACGATATTACTCTTCTAGAAGATATTAATGAAACACTTTTAAAATATGGATATAAAATTTCTAGTGAAATAGTATCGCATGAACATTTTGGGGTTGATGATAGAACCGACTATTTGTTTATTTTGTCTAAACTTTAATTTTTTTTAAAAAAAGATGAAAAAGAGTTTCAATCATCATGTATTAACAATGAAATAAATACAATGCCTTTATGAATAAACAAATTTCTAAAATTGATATTGATCCAAAAATGGACAATGATGAAGAAAATGATTCATTAAGTCAAAATATGGAACCCATCTCAGAAAAAAAAATATCTGATCCTAGATTATCAGATTGTAATAATATCCCTTGGAATTATAAAATTATTCTTTTCTTGAAAAAACTAGGAACCAAAACCATGGCCTATAGATGGATGCATGATTATGAAGCCCAAAGAAATGAGGGGTTAAGTGATATTTATAAAATTATCGAGATTGTAATTTTATCGTTGTTGGGTGTTCTTACTGGAGGTGAAATGATTGGATTAATTTTCAGTACAGGGTTACATAAAAATAAAATAGCTTTAATTGTTATCACATCGGTGCAAATACTAATCTTGCTAGTTTATTCTATTGTAAAAGGAGTTCATGAGGCATCTCACTTTGAAAGGAAAATGCAATTGCACAACCATTCATCATATAAATTTGGAGAAATTAACCTATCCATTCAAAATCAATTAAGCCTCAACTTATCAGAAAGGGATCCAGATAAGATCTTTCTAAAAAATATAATTAAAAATTTTAATGATTTGATGTTTGTGTCCGAAAAAATATCAAAGAAGGCTAAAAAGAAATATTTAAAAAATATTGAAGATGATGATGTCTTTCAACCGTTTATAGAAGACGATGAAGGTAGGCTTCAAATAGTTATTCATGATAAAAAGGATATTGAACAAGTGCAACACAATGTAGATCATGATTTTAAGAAAGATTATGAAATTAATAGGTGGTTAAGACATTTCTAGTCCATCACAAATAATATTAAAATAAAAAATACTACCAAAATTTGGAACACTCATATACCAAACATTACCACCCATTAAATTGCATAACTGTTTAGAAATCAATAAACCAAAACCTGGATAGTTTGTAATAGTATTATCTGGTGGTCTAGTACCTAAAATATAATCAACATAATTTTTAATTTCATTGGGTATCCCATCCCCAGAATCTTTAATCTTGAATAGTAAGTTATAAACTGGTTTTTTTGATTTTGTATATTTAAAAGGACAATTGGTTTCGTCATGATATTCTTCACTAAAATTAGAAACCTCGACAGTAATACCACCAAATGAAGTATATTCGATAGAGTTTTCGATTATATTGAGTAAAATTTGTGTGAGTCTTATATGATCAACATTTATGATCCGAGGTATTTCTTTTATATTGATATTCATATAGAGTTTTTTATCTTCTAAATAATTAGACATTATATTTTTACAATTGTTTAATATCTTTTCAATACTTACTTTTTCTTGTTGCAGACTAATGGTACCATTATATAAATTTAGAATATCAATAAGATCATTTGCAACTCCAATAATTTCATAACTGGATCTTTTAATCATACCAATATACTTTTTATTGGTTTTATCTAAAGTTTTTTCATCCAATAAAGTCAAAATACTAACAATATTTGTCAATGGATTTCTGATTTTATGGCTAATACATGATAAAAAGTAAATAAAATCATTTAATGGAATATTTATTTCAACTAAAGTCTCTTCATCTATCATTTGTAAAAAAATTTTATTTTTCCCTCTAGTAATAATTCTAGTTTGCTGGTTATTAACCACTTCATCATAATAATCAATATTCATTTCTTTTTGAAAATGTTTCATTTTTAGATTATCCGTTAAATTGCAATTATTCATGAAACATCTAAATTTACCATTAATTTTTTTCCAAATAATTAAATCTATATTTGAAGTCTGTCCTTCCATTGTCTATATCAATTATACACAAATATAGTTTAAAAGTGGTAGAAAGTTAAAGAAAAATATTCTTATCATAAATCTATCTTTCCAAGATTTCAGATTATTTTCTTCAATAATAATATATGGATCCATTGTTAGATTACAAATTTCATCAAAAGGCCGGGCGCCCTAAAACTTATAAAACTGAAGAAGAACGTCATGAGGCAAAATTGGCAGCCAAAAGAAAATGGTATGCCGAAAAAGGTCGTGACCGTGTAGCTGAATACAACCAAAGATATTATGGTCAGAATCAAGCTGAACAGTTAAAAAAATTACAGGATATGCATATGGAGAAAAGAATAGAGGAAATGAAGAAATTAAAAAGAGCAGTTAAAAAACATTCTAGAAAAATGAGAGAGTTAACCGAACATAAAAAAAGTTCAAAACGTCATCATTCTAGACATAGAAAACATCATTCTAGACGTCATTCAAAACACCATTCAGGTGGATCTAGAAGACGTCATTCTAGACACCATTCAAAACACCATTCAGGTGGATCAAGACATCATAGACACAGTTCTAGAAGGCATTCAAGACACAGATCAAAAAGACATCATTCAAAACATAAACATCATTAAAATCCATATCAAGAATAGATTTTATTAATCAGTAAAATTTCTTTTCTACAAATTGGACAGTCTCGATGAGCCAAAAAAATTGATTTATGAAATCATTAGGACAACCATTAAATTAATGTATATCAAGACTCTTCGCTACCAACTCTTTCATCATGAGTCAGTCATTTACTTCTCAAGAAGCTTGCAAACCCAACTACACGGGTTGTCCTGGAAAGGCCCGTATCCATGGTGCCAGTGGTCCGTGGTTTATCCCTCCTGGTTTTGACATTAGTCAAAATTCCATTTGTTGGTATTGTTATACGAAATACATTCAAGGAACTGCAGGTGACAAAGGTTTTACGGTTCAAACCTCAACTTCACAGTGGAGCAATTGTAATTGTGACTTTGAAACTACATGGGTCAAAGAATGTCCTGGAGTAAAACGACTTTCTGGAAAAACCGGACCTTGGTTTATTCGTAATGGCAAGAGTGCATCTGAAACAACTTATTGTCTTCATTGTTTTAATCAACATTTTAAAGGAACAGACGAAGAAAACAATTTCTTAGTTCAGTGGGACCTTCCCAATTGCAATTGTGATTATCAACTGGAACAGTCTCCAGATCGCTTGAAGAAGGATGAATTTGAAATTATGTTGGTTAATACCAAGACTGGACAACTATTTCCACTTCGTCCAGATGAGGCCGAAGAAACTGCAAACCTCAATGGTGTCGGTCATTTTATTCTTCCAACATGTGTCGATTATGAGATTTTGATTCGTCATAACTCCAATACCGGTGAAAATGTTTGGTTTCGTATGATTAAGGGCACTTTAGGCAAAGAGAAGGAAATAGTCCTCAATGATGGCCGAACTATTTATCATAATGGTAATCTGGATCTTAAATCTGTCAAAACCGGTACATATGAATCATTCCGTTTCTATTCTCCTTCTAAACTAGAAAAATATCAAGGAAAAACAGTTGAGGGAGAAAATGAAACAAACATTATTCATCTGGAATTTCAGAAATATATTCGCAAGCCAAGTGAAGTAATTTCGATGGGATATCAAAAGCAAAGTGCCAGTCTTGATTCACAACCCATTTTAATGTATGAATCTTATTCTGGAGGTGCCACTGTTCCAGGTGGATTATATACCGGTCATCTGAACACCAAGACAACTCATGACACATTTGAAGCTTTTGGAGATCCAGTTACAGTTACTCTTCAATTGATTTGTAATCAAACAGATGAAGAAAAGTACAAAATTAATATGGAACATAAGCGTCAACAAGATATCAAAGAACGTGATAGAATGCTTCATGAAGCAGATCGCCTGAAACGTGAAGCAGAATACAAACTGCAACGTGTTACTAATTTGGAAGAACAAATTGCACGTCTTATGAAAGAAGTACATGCAGACAAGGAGAAGGAAGAAAAGATTCGAAATGATATTACAGAATTATATAGTCAACTTGGTTCTCCTAATCAAGAAGATCATCTCATGAACTTTTCAGCTTGATTTATTTATTCCAACCATGAACCATAACTAAATTTAATTCCTTCACAAGATGTATTAGCAATGTATATAGTTAGACCTCTTCTACAGACTTTAAATCGACTTAATTATCAATCAAAAATAATTTCTCCATCATATCAAATAAATTATCCTCAACCTTATATAAGAAGGATGAGTTTAAAAACAAATATAATAGACAATCGAGTTCCTGAAATAGAAAAAAAATATCTAACAAAATGGGGTGGTGATGATATCAGGGGAGCACTTGACGATCCATATTGTTCCATTAATATTTTATTAAAAAATAGCAGAATTATCTTAGATTGTAAGAAAACAATAAAACTTTTCGCTAAAAATTTATTCAGTTACTATCTTTATAAAGCTAAAAATGACAAAATAGATTTTCCTAAATTAGAGTTTAATTCGAATGTTAACAAAAATTATAAAATAGAAACTATAAGTTGTTTGATTAAAAATGGAAAATTAAATGGCAAACTAGTTTACGACGAAGACAAAGAAGTTGATGATATTTACGTTGAATTGGCTTATTCGAGATACGGTTTGTTAGAAGGACCAGTTAATATTCGGATGGATAGTAAACAATTAGCTGGTACGTTTTATGAAAATAAATTTAGTGGTATTTTATTTTATAATCCTGGAGAAAAATATGTGTTCATAAATGATAATTTGTTTGATGGCTTTAATAAAAATTGAATTAATTAACCATTGACAATACCTACTACTTAAAGAACTATTCTAAAATCCATCTTCTGATTAGGTATGGGTTCTCAGCAATCTACTCCTGAACCAGTTCCTAAGGACACTCTCGAACAACCTGTCACTTGGGCGAAAGGGGATGCAAAAGAATTCGTTGGCTTTTGTGCTCTTCGTACAGGTCCTATGACTCGTTACAATGGGTACAGTGATGGTTCTTATACTAGGAATCCTATGGTTATTCGTGAAGTTTCTCCACATGGCCACGTTCTTTACAATAGTGATATTGGTGATTCATTGAGCATTCTAAGTCCTGAATGGAATGATGGTCAATGGACTCGTGCACCGGATTGTCTGTGTGACAAAATCAAGGGATATGCTTCAGAAGCTGTCGAACGCGATCGTCTAGCTCGTTGTATGATGCAATCAAAGTCAGAAAAGACAACCACAACCACAAGTGAAGTTTTATCATCTGATTCCTAATTTTATTTTTTTATAAAAATTGATTTTATAATATTCAATCCATTCAATTATCTTATTATTAACTAATGGTATTTCTTAACCAAATATGCTAGCGGTTTGGGAAACCGGATCCCTTGAGAACCTCATTGGATGTAAGGTTATTAGGACCAAATCAGTTTATAATGAATTCACTAAATATCATAATTTATCTTTTACATCTCACGTCATAGAAATTTTAGAGATAACCTCTAACAATACAATAAAATATAGATTTAATATATTAGATGGTACTATAATTGATTCTATGGGAAAAATATATCAAGATAATCATTGGATGAGAGTTCCGGATAATTGGAAGCTTTCAAGATGGGGCAAAATTTCTCTCCATGATCCTTCATTAGGTTATCAACTTCCAAAAAAATATGGTTCAGAGCCTGTTAAAGAAATTGGAAACAGTGGTTCTCCTCATGAAATGATAGGAGCTTATGCAATTCGAAAAAGTGCATCTTTAATTGATTGTTCACATACTGGAGAATCAGTTTTTATTGTGGATGTACTTTCTTCTGGTCATATTATAACTCTTGAAAATGGAAAGCATCATATTCTTAATTTCACATACAATGATGATCAATGGATCAGAACTAATGGGCCAGTAAAAATAAATGATCATTATCACTTTTGTAAAATGCTGATTAATCGTGAACTGTTAGAATGCCACAAGGATCCAGCTAGTTTTTTCAGCTGCATTCCTAGAGATCTTATAAGTTGTCTTCAAGACACTATTTATAATGATAATTCTCCGGAAATTTATTCTCATCCATTTTAATGGATACAAGAAGAATCAGGGTAGAAAAAGCATATAAAACTATATAAGAAAATAGCTTTATATAATTAATTATTAAATGAAGTCTAAAGAAGTTTTACAACTACTTAAAATTTCACGTGTAACATTATCTAAATATGTTACTGAAGGCACCATTAAAGTTACTAAATTAGATAATGGTTATTATGATTATGATAAAGATTCTGTATTTAAATTAATGAAAAAAGATGTTCGAATTAATGTTCTATATTCCAGAGTTTCTACACATAAACAGAAAAATGATCTTAAAACTCAAACAAAACAATTGATTAGTTATTGTAAGAAGAATAAAATTGAATATGAAACAATTTATGAAGAAATTGCCTCTGGTATTGAATTAGACAGAAGACAATTAAATTTATTAATTGATGATGTTATTAACTATAAAATTGCTAAAATATATATCACTTATAAAGATCGTTTAACAAGACTATCTTTTTCAACTATTGAATCTATCTTTAAGAAATTTGGAACTGAAATAATTGTTATTTATGAATTAGATGATAAACACTCTCAAGATGAAATTTTTGATGAACTTATTTCCATCCTACATATTTATTCAACCAGTAAATATTCAAAGAGAAAAAATAAAAAAAATAACTAATTAAATTTAATAGTTTTTAATTTATTTATTATAATTTATTAAATACACTTAAAGATTTCTAAATATATTTAGTTATGGGTTCTCATGTTAGATTAAAAACCATATCAATGATTATCAATAATAATGAGAATCATAAAATTTTTGATCATATGACCAAAATTTCTAAAAATATATATAATTGTACTATTTACTGTTCAACTATTTTCAATAAATATAAACAAGATATTTTTAAACAGTTATATATATCTTTTAAAAATAAATATGGTGATGAATTTAAAAATTTGAAGGTACCAGATAAAAAAAAAGAATTGTCTGGAAAAATAAAGGAAGAAATTGAAATAGATATTTATAAATTATATGATAAAAAGTATGTTAATTATTCTAATTTAAATAAAACTATTATGAATAATAACAGAATCATATATCAGTTTATTAAAAATTTACTAAAACCGACAGATAATATTTGTTTATTAACAAATGATAATTATAAAACTATTCGTCAAATCATAATATATAATATGTTGAATGATACAAATATAATATGTACCGATGAAGATAAAATTGAAACAGTTATTAATATTGTTGACGATATTTTAAGTTCAATGTATTTACGATTATTTGATGAACAAAAGATTATTGGTAAATGCATTATTAAAAGAAAAAAGAAAATTAATTGGAAAAAAGGGTTAGAAAAAAGATTTAATATTAAATTAATTAGTGATAACAATATAATAGGTAGAGTTACATACAAGAATCTAGGTGAAAATAAAGATAAATTGCCCAGTGATATTATAATTAACATTATGCAAAAGGCATATACTGGTTACAAGTCATTTTTTGCATTAAAGAAGAACAATATTAAATGTAATACTCCTAAATATCTTCCTAAAAATAGTACTTACCTATTACCATTTCATGCACATAGTTTTAAGAAAATAGATAATACACATATTCGTTTAACTGTTGGTAAATATGTTGCAGAAAATTATCTGAATATAGTTAAAAATAAAAAAATAGTTTGTATTAATGAATACGAAAAGACGGATTATAAAAAATACATTCAGAAAAATAAAATAAAACATTCCAATAAAAAGATAAATAAACAAAAAAACTTTATATTAGGAAATGGTAATTATATAAATAAAAAGAATAACAATATCATAAATGGATATTATATGAATATAATTATACCAAAAAAGTTAGCTGATAAAAATATAACACATATTGAAATAATACCAATTTATGAAAATCATTGTTATCATTTGAATATTACTTATGAAAAACAAATAGATAAACTCTTGCCAGAACAAGATAATAATCAGTTAAATGATGCATGTTTAAATCCAGATGACAGTATCTCAATTGACTTGGGAATGTCAAATTTAATGTCAATATATGATAGAACTGGTAAACCACATATAATTTCTGGTAAATATCTTATATGGTTAAATAATAGCTATAATAATTTGATTGATAAAATTAAGAGTGAAACAAAGAAAAAGAATGATAAAGATACTAGTAAACGAATAAGAAACTTATTACTTGAAAGAACCAATAAAATAGATACTTATTTTAACTTAGTAGTTAAATGGTTACTAAATAAATATAAAGATAAGAAATTATTCATTATAGGATATAATGTTGGATGGAAAACCAATGTAAATCTAGGAAATAAAATGAATAGAAAATTTTATGGGATACCATATACCAAATTAATGTATAAATTAACAAACTTAATAAGGGAAAATGGTATAGATGTGAGAGTGAATGAAGAATCATATACATCAAAATGTGATGGATTAGCACTTGAAGAGGTAGGTTTTCAAGAAAACTATTTGGGCAAACGAATCAAAAGAGGTTTATTTAGTTCAAGTGTAGGAAAATTATTAAATGCAGACATTAATGGTGCAATAAATATTATGAGAAAATTTTATCAAAAACATAATATTACCATTAATACAATAAAAGGGATAAATATATGTAATCCTATAAAAGTGACAAATATTGGTGAGGAAGTTCGTCAAATGAACCACTTACTTAAGGTCAATAGTATTACCAGTTAAATCGATCATGATTTTCAAAAAATAGATATATGAAACTAATATATAAGTTATATAGTTTTATATACTTTCTTGTACTAGGAAAGGTTCTAATAAAAGTTGAACTTTATTTATCTTGTATTTTATAGTTAAAGGTTTTATCATCCAACATAAACCATCCGCGAATGTCCTTTCAACCTTGCACGCCAGAAGAAGGTGAAAAATACCTTCAACAACTCAAAAAAGAAATTCAAGAAAACAAATCCAAACAAAAAACAATTACATGGACGGATAAGGCATCAAAAATGGATGCTGGATCTTTGATTCAATTCAATGGACAAGTTTGTCGTGTGGATAACATTGAAACCGGTGATCATACTATGAAATGCGATCTTCTCCCATGTGATGATCGTCATCCAGCTTTTATCAATCATGATTTTAATATTAATGATGATGTGACTTTTGTTAGTTTTGAGTATTGATAATATATTTATTTATTTTTTCTAAACAGATAAATATATATAATGAATAATTTAAGCACTCGAGCAATTTTAATAGTTGTAATCACTTTAATTGCCTTATTCTTATTTATGTCGATGAGTCGAATGGTAGGTTGTGGTTGTGGAATGAACTGCCGTTGTGGTATGGGAAGTTGTAACTGTCCATATAAGATGGAAGGATTTAGTGATTGGGATAAAATGGAAGACACTTCTTATAACCTTTATAGTCTTGATAATAATAAAATCATTCGTCCAGTTAATCATAGATCACTACCAAATTGTCAAAGAAGTTGCGAAATAGATCCAACTTGTAAAGGTTTTTTCTATGTTAAAGGTGATTCTTTAATTGATGGTGGTTATGCCTTTCCACAAAATTCATGCATTCGATTTAATACTCCCCTTGAAGCTCAAAGAACTATGGATGCCGATGTTTATATGAAAAAATAAAAAAATTAAACTAGGTCGTTGAAGATGGAATAAATCCATTAGATACCTCGTCACATTTCTTACATTTGATTACAGGACGGGCCACTTCATTATTGGGTTCAAAATCAAAAGTAATCTCATCCGTGTACTCCCAATCGTGAGTGCAGGCCACCTGCATGGTGGTGTAAAGATCTGGTTCACGTGAACTCATTGTTGTTTCTATAGTTGTTTTGTAGATAATATTATTTATAAAATAGTCTCATTTAACTTTACTAATTCAATTTTTTACCATTTGAAAAAGTTGAAATTTATTAAAATTGATATATTTAAAAACTATTAACCCCCAAAAAATTTATAATGGAAATCCAAACACTGATTACCCGTCTAAATGATCAAACGTATGATAATCATCGAAATGCAATACTTACAACAACTAGTTTTGGAAAAAAATTAACTGGTCCAAATATTATTTCTATTTTAAACACTTATACTTATGATAATCATAGGATTGATTGTCTTAAAATTGTTAAACACAAATTAAATTTGAATTCTAATGACATTCCTGCTATATTAGGTTGCTTCACTTATGATAATTATAGAAATACTGCTTTAGAATGTTTATTTTTCTGCGTACATATACAACCTATTCAATGGCCAAGTATACTAAATGAGTATACTTATGATAATCATAAAACAGATGCAATTAAAAAATTAAATCTATCCAATTTTCATATATCTGATTCGCAATTGGAAGAATTACGTCATTGTTTCACTTATGCCAATAATTTTATAACAATGGCTAAAAGTCTAGGTTTTAAAGATCAAGATTTGGAAAAATATAAACAAGAAGAAGATGATAATAAATCCATATTTTTCAAAAATCTAACAGTTGCTCCTGGTGGGACGATTGTGATGGGAAACAGTGTTACTTATACCGGAATTTCAATTAATGGTGCTAGTGGATATTCTGATCTTATGGCCAGTTTATTCCCTGGAAAGAAAGAGGTCAAAGATATCCCTAAAAAGAAAGAATTCCCATTTGAAAAAAATCCCATTGAAGCCACAGATGAAGATGAATCTAAAATTTGTAATATTTGCATGGTAAATCTTAAGGATACTCTTCTCACTCCATGTGGACATATGATTTGTGTTACTTGTGCCAAGAAAATTTGGGATAAAAAACAGTGTCCTGATTGTCGTGATACTTTTACAGATGCTCATAAAGCCTTTATCTAATAAAAAATTGATATCTTAATAGCATGATTGTTCATATAATGTTTATTTATAACAGCCACATTTTTTGTCCAAATGTTATTGTCGAGTGTTTTTCGACAAAGTGTTTTGGTAAGACCACCTTTGACTCCTACAATTGTACCTTCTCAATCACAATTAATCAAACCCGCTTTAAGAGCAAGCTTACAAATAAAATCTTTTTCATGGCATCAAACACCAATAATTAGAACATTTTCTACTCTTCCTCCACCCATCAAACTACCAAACCCAGATGACAAATACACTAAAAAAACCATTGTCGAAGAAATCCAGGCATTGAAAGGTTCTTATTTCAAGGATATGCATGAACTCACTAATGATATTCTTGGTGAATTAGAGAAGAAAAAATACAATCGAAACAAAATTATGTTTATTGCAGCCCTAATTATTATTGCAGTTGTCTTAGCTCTTTGTGATTTAATTACGAGTATGGTTTCCAAACAAGTCACAGTTATTAGTGCCAAGAGTTTAGAAGATCCAGAGCTCAGGAAAAAGTTAACCGAACTTGGTAAAGCTCTGGTGTTTGATTTGGTTCATGATAAAGAAATTCAGAATGATGTGGTACATCTTTTGGGAATTGCAGTGAAAGATCTTTGCCGGGATGAAAGTATTCAAGATGATGTTGTGGAATTGCTTAAATTGGCAGTTATTAAGCTTTGTTATAATCCCACAATTCAAGAAGATGTTAAAGAATTGTTAGGAAAGGCAGTCAAAGGTTTAGTTGATGAAGATGATATTCAAGATAAACTAAAAGAATTAGTCAAGGTTGAAATCACCAAACTGAGTCAAGATCATAAAACACAAAGTGATCTGGGTGAACTGATTTATGAAGCATTGAAGACCATTGTTGTTGGGAAAAATTAAAAAAGTTGATTTAAATACTAATTGAACGAACCACTAATTAATAGTTTTTATTAGAAAACTTTCCACCGTCTTTCCAAACATGTCCGGGCAATATCGCTATATGGTTGGAAAGATTACCACTGACGGTGAGAAAAAATACATCCGTCAAATCCATATTGATGGAATTGACCACCTTCTTCCTTCCATGACAAAAGGAGAAAAGATTACTATCGACGGAATTCCCATCGAGTTTGATGGTGCCAACTACATCGCTCGGTGGAAGAATGTAGTTCTTTACTGTTGATTTTTATAAAGGTTTATAATAAACTTTTCCATAAAGATCAACAAGTCCAATTTCATTCATAATTTCTTTATAAATGAGATTGAATATATGACACCTTTTATCGTAGTTTTTCATGAAATCTTTAAAAAAATCTTGGATTGATCTTTCATTATAAGCCATTATAATTTTTCTGATTATGTGCTTAGGATATTCACCTATTAAATTTAATTTGTTAATTGCAACCGTTAAATAATCATAAAGACGAGTATGTTTAACCTTTACTAAATGGACTAACTTTTGATTTGTTTTATAATCAACCAAAACATCAACATTAATTTCTCGTTTGATTGGATCAAACGGAATAAAGCCATATTTACCATACCATGTATGACCCCTGGTTAACATATAAAGATTACATATAGATGTTTTCTCATTATCATTAACACAAGTAAATTGACTGTTATCTTTTAATTGTATATATTTTAATTTATACTTTGATTTAATATCATTTATAAACTGCAGGATCATATTTAGTAACAAACTTCCTCCTTTTGTCTTTGGCATTGACGGAATAGTACAGTCTTGGTAATATGCAATGGACTCAAGATAAACATAATTGTCAATTTTAGGAATAAAAAGTAATACACAAATATCTGTAGAATCTTGATTATTTTTATTATTGATTGAAAATGAAATTCGGTCTTCTTCTTCAATTTGATGAATTATAAAAGTGTAATTATTATATTTATATTTAATTTTCTTTCCACCGCCTTGTTGTTGATTATGATTACCAGTTAAATTAAAGTAATATTTATAAAAATCAAGATCATCATTTATTATTTGACTACAAACAAGACTGTGATCTTTTACATTTAACTTTTTCAATAAATTATTATAAAAACTGTAAACTGTCATAATAAATACTATTATAAAAAAAATTGATATTTTAATTTATACAGCCATTACTATTATTACATAGAATAAATGAATTGTATTATCCCTTTTATACATAACAATAATGAACTCAAAGAGGCTTGTGAAAAAGGATTAGTTGGATGTGTTTTAAAAAATACTATTCCTTTCAATTGGAATTTTGGTCTATATGGGGCATGCTTAGGAAACAATCAAATTCTCATTGATAAAATGATTTCTCTAGGTGCAAATGATTTTAACTGGGCTTTACGAGGGATAAGTCAAAATGGGTCATTAGAAGATATCCAAAAAATAGAAAAGCTAGCTCAAGAAAATGAAAATGAAATCTCATATGATTGGCATTTAACAGGTGCATGTTTAGGAAATAATTTATCAGCTATCCAATACTTTCTTGCCAAACCAATTAAAGATATCAATTCTGCCATGCGAATTTCATGTGAATGTGGTCACCAAGAAGCTTATGATATGATCAAAGATCAAGAAGGAGTTGATATTACTATCTCTTTAGCTGGTGCTTTTTATGGGTTTAGACAAAACCGAACAGGATACCCTTTTCAAATTATTAAAGAATTATACACTAAATTTTTATTAGAAGATGAAAGTAAAATGAAATATATAGATTGTCTGGTTTATGAAATGAGTTATGCAGGGATGAGAAAATGTTTATTACAGATAATGACTCGAGCTGAGCAATTAAATCTTAAAGTTAATAAAGTACATATTATAAGAGGTGCAACTTTGGGATGTTATAAAAATATAATTGATGATTACATTAATGACGATACTACTTTTAAAATTGTTTGTTATTATGAATGTGCCTATAGGGGTGATCAAGAGTTAATAGAATGGTTTGAAGATAAATATATGGATATGGATGAAGACTTTTATGTTATGTATGATCAAGATGATGGATTCAAAGAATGGTATGATCAAGAAGGAAAAGATATGCTCTTAAAAATGGTTTATGAATGCGGCGTAATTCAGTCAAAAAGAAAGATAACCGATTTTGATAAAGAAAGAATGACAAAAAATTAATTAATTTTAGTCAAACGGGCTTCATGTGAACTTTTAGTAAAGACATATCTATCCTTTACAATCTTTGAATGTTGTATACTATCATCATGCTGAATCTCTTTGATAAGATTATTTTTCTCATCAAAAACATGAGCAGTGTTAGAAATAATACCATCATCATAGTTGTTTTCTCCTTGGAAATTGATTCGGAGAACTTTAACATCATAACGATATGATTGATAATTATCCATTGAAAAAGGTATAATTTGTCTAGAATTTGAGTTATCAGAAATTAATGATTGTGTTTCTAAATTGATTGTATAAATCTCTTCAGAAAAACCAATTATAACATAGATACGTTCTCCATCTTGATCAAAATCGACCCGTGAATAACTCCTTTTAGAAAAACTATAAGGATGATCTTGAAGAATAATTTGGAAAAAGTTAAAATTTTCTGTATTGATAACAGTTACCAATGGTTTTTTATTAAAAGGAAATACAACCACAAAATATTTACAGTCTGGTGAAACATGAATATATATAGATACTTTCCACTTAATAATTACATCATCGCCAATTCTAGCACAGTAAGGCCGATAATCCTCGATTGATTTTGAAGATGCCTTTGTCACTAATGACCCCATAGATTATATTTAATATATTTTTTCAATTAACTATTAACATTGGATTTCGAAATCAATTTTTATCAATATGGTGTAAAGATTGAAAAATCAAATAATTGCTGTCACTTTAATTTATTTATAAATATTTTCACCTTTCTCTCCATCCTAGTACCTAACCCACTAGTTTAAATTCTTTTTAGTCTCTCAATGGCCGACTATAACGACTGTTCATGGACATCATGTGAACAACATAGATGTCCAACCTATGTTGATTTTGACGATCAACTCAATCGTGTTAGACATGTAGGAACACAAAAACAATCACACATTTGTGATAGTTGTTTAGCTAATAATAAAGAATCATTTCAGGTGATTAAAAAATCTTTTGGTTCATCATTTACTTTAGACCGGTATCAAGAAACTGCTCGACAAACTGGTGTTGGTGCCCTGACTGTTGTAAAAGATAATTATGATATTATGAAGGGAATGTTAGATGCGATGCAATAAAAAAATTTATTTATGTTTTTTCTTTTTCATTTCTTTGACCCCACTAACTTGTTTAATAAAGTCACTTTTTGCCTGTTCATAACCATCACCACCTTTATACTGATATCTATAATGCAAATCGATAATATCAATATTTGTTTTTAGAGCATTATACAACAATTTTAAAACTGGATCACATGAATCATTAAAATGATGACCATACTGTATAATATAATCAATCTGTTTCGGGGAGATTATTTTTCCTTCATGTATTATACCTCTGATTTGATTTTGGAAATATATATATTTTTCAGTTAAAATATAAACTTCTGAGAGTAAATCAGGCTTTTCACTGCCCGGGAGATTACAATAACTTATTATATGACTCAGAGATTCACTACAACCGTGTTTAATTGCCCTGATATAATATTTCTTCATATTCTCATCATCGCCATTTCCTTCATAGTAAAATGCCAAATCTTTCATACATTCAACATCCTTTTGTGATGCACCTTTTTTATAATATTTTACCATTTTTTTATATTTACGAACAGATTTATAATAGTCTCCAATCGTTTTTGTTGCTCCCACATGACCTGATTGACTTGCAAGCTTTAGATATTTTAGTCTTTTTGATGGTTTATTTATTTCATGGTAGTATCCTGCAAGATTTAACATGGCATCAATACTGCCTTTTTCTACGGCTTTAGTCAAATAATCGATATATAAATCTATTTTATTTTTAATTTTATATATTTTGGCAAGGACTATCATTGCATCAGTGTTACTATTTTCAATTTTGATTAATGATTTTATCGCATTTTCATAATCATGTTTTCGATAATAAAGATATCCTAAATGATAAATTGCATCCCTATTGCCTAAATCTATGGCCTGTTTATAAAATATCATTGCATTTGCATCATCTCGTTTTGTATCGAAATATATAGCATAATAAAAACATTCTACATGAGTTAATGGAGCAGTGAAATTATTATTATAAAATAGTTCATAAATTTTTAATACCGATATTTGTGATTCAATCTCAACATCAAAAGTATAACCATTAAGGTTCAAATAATTTTTAGTTTTCTGGGTGTATATTTCAATGTCTTCCATGAAACACAAACCATGTGTAGATTTAGCTAAATTTATATATATTGAATGAAGCAGATAATTTTGATTTCAATTTTTCATTGGGATAAAAAAAAGCAGTCTATTTAAGGTAATCATTGGCATAAAGATAAGTCATATGTGTAATAGCAACCCCTAGAGGAACCCTGGTAACACACATAAGATAAGACTTGAGATTATTCATGGAAGGATTAAAAGAGTGTTTAAAACCATCCCAGAATCTGAAATTTTCTTTATTATTCTGTCTGTAAAGCCGAATGCCATCTAATGGATATGTAAAAGTTAAACAGATGACAGATGATAAAATAGATGCACCAAACTTGTTCTCAATATGATTTTCATTAACATACTTATAGGTTGGAAAGTAAAGAGTGTTCCATGTTGTATCTCTCATCACAGTTGCCATTCCTCCACGATAAAAACCTGCAAGACCAAACTTGGAATAAATATCCCTAACTACATTCAAAAATTTATAATTATTATGTCCTTGCATAGGTGTTTTAATGGCATTGATTGGTGTTGCAACAATTCCTAAAAACACACCACTACCAAATGATGCGGCAAGTTCTGATTGATACTGACTATAACCATGTTTGATCATGGTGTCTCTAAAAAGTTCTTGTGTTGGATATGTGGCCACATTCTTAAAACATGTAGAAATCATATTAAAACTAAAACCATTAAAAAGTGATTTCATCAAATGACCATTGTTCTTTCCCCAGAAAAGTCGGATTCTGATGGCATCAAAAGGATGAAGAAAACAAACTGATACTACTCCTGAAAGAATTCCACTAACGTATTTTTTCTGACTGTTATCCATGACTGGAAAAAGGCTTTTAATTATAATAGTATAATAGTTTTATAAAACATATATATTTCAACTTTATTGGAAAAATTGATTACTTAAAAGAATATCCATAAATTATAATATTATTAGTATTTATGAATCATGTGGAAACAGTTAATGGAAACCTTTTAGATGCTAAAGAAGACTACATTGTCCATCAGTGTAACTGTGTCTCCACAGGGGCTAAAACCTTAGCAGAACAGATCTTTAAAAAATACCCTTATGCTAATACTTATCTTCATCGAATCCGTGGAGTGAAAAACACTTATGATAAACCAGGTACCATAGAAATTCTTGGTAATGGCAAAGAGCTCAGGTATATTGTTAATATGTACTCTCAATTCTATCCATCAGTTGCCAAATATGGAAATGATACCAAAGAAAAAAGAGTTCAATGGTTTAAAGAATGCTTACATGAATTAGGAATGATTGAAGAAATTGGGAATAAAACTTTTGCCATGCCTTACTTAATAGGTTGTGGAGCAGCTGGTGGTGATTGGGAGACTTATAAAGGGATGATTGAAGATTTTGCAAATGAAAAGAAGGTAAAGGTCGTTCTTTATAAACTAGAATAAAATGTGAGAAAAACATTGAAACTTGGACGCTTTAGCTAATTAATTATTAGTTAAATCATCCAATTACTCTGATCCAAGTATGTTGGCTTTTCGTGCTTTCCAATATGGATCCACTACCCGTCCTGTAGCAACACCAGTAAGTCAGCAAACAATAGTAAGACCACCTTTACCAACCAGTGTGCAATGTAAAAGATCTATGGGATATGGTTTTGTGAGTATGCCAACAACTCCAGAATTCACGGCCTATTTGAGTGGATTAAATTCTGCCAATAAATTTCCACAGTATAAGCATATAAAAATGCAAAAACAAGATCCAATGATCTATAACATCTTACAAAAAGAAACTCATCGTCAAAAAACAAATCTTGAATTGATTGCTTCAGAGAACTTTACATCTGCAGCTGTTTTAGAAGCCAATGGATCTCTTTTTACAAACAAATATTCAGAAGGACAAATCGGAAAAAGATACTATGGTGGTGCAGAATACATTGATGAGTTGGAAACTGAATGCAAAAAGCGTGCCCTAAAACTTTACGGTTTAGATCCAGAAAAATGGGGAGTTAATGTTCAAGCACTTTCTGGTTCACCTGCTAACATGGCTGTTTACACCGGTTTATTAAATCCTGGTGATCGGATTATGGGTATGTCATTACCCTCTGGTGGTCACATCAGTCATGCTGGAATTCTTAATGGGAAAAAGATTTCAGCCAGTGCCATCTATTTCCAAGGAGATCATTATGAAGTTAATCCAGAAACAGGATTGTTGGACTATGATGATATTCAAAAAAGAGTTTCAGAGTTTAAACCTCATCTACTTTTAATTGGTGGGTCGGCCTATACCAGAGATTATGATTACGGTCGCATGCGAGAGATTGCTGATAGTGTTGGTGCTATTTTACACAGTGATATGGCTCATATTTCTGGATTGGTTGCCACTAAAGAAGCTAACAGTCCATTTGAACATTGTGATGTTGTCACCACCACCACTCATAAAACTCTCCGTGGACCAAGATCTGCACTTATCTTTGCGAAAAAGGAACTCATTGAACGAATTGATTTTGCTGTTTTCCCTTTACTTCAAGGTGGACCACATAATCATCAGATTGCAGCTGTGGCAGTTGCATTAGGAGAAGCTATGCGTCCAGAGTTTAGGGAATATATTCGTCAAGTAAAAACCAATGCAGTTGTGTTAAGTGACGCTCTTCAAAAGTTGGGTTATGAGATTGTTACAGGTGGTACAGACAATCATATTGTATTAGTGAATGTTCGGGCAGCTGGTATTACAGGAAGCAAAGTTGAAAAATTACTTGAACATGTCAACATCAGTGTTAATAAGAATACAATTCCTGGAGACACCAGTGCCATGAATCCTGGTGGTATTAGACTTGGAACTCCCGCAATGACAACCCGTGGATTGAAAGAAGAGGATTTTGTGAAAGTGGCCATGTTTATTGATCGGGCTATTAAAATTGGTTTGGAGATTCAAAAGACCAGTGGAAAGATGCTCAAAGATTTTGTAGCTAATATGAATAATAAAGAACTGGATGATTTGAAAAAGGATATTACAGAATATTGTGAAGGTTTTCCTTTACCAGGATTTGATAAATAAATTTTATTTTTCTTTGTTTATTATATTATAATGAGTAATAAAAAAGAAGTTGGATTAGTCTTGTCATGCATGGATTATCGACTAATTGACCATGTAGTTAATTTCTTAAAAAAAGATGTACATGTGGATGCTTTTGACTTTACTGTTTTAGCTGGAGCAAGTCTCGGATATAATCAAACAAAATATATTACATGGCCAATAAGCTTTAAAAACCATGTTGATCTGGCAATTAAACTTCATCAAATAAGGAAAATAGTTGTTATTGATCATGAGGATTGTGGTGCTTATAAGGCCTTTTATCCTACTGTTAAAAATAATATTCGTAAAGAGGATGAATATCATGTTAAAAATATCAAAAAATTTATTAAAGATATGAAAAAAATATACCCTAATCTAATCTATTCAGGTTATTTGATGAGATTAGATGGAAAGGTCATGAAGGTTGTATAAAAAAAATTGATTTCTTAATAGTTTGATAATGATTAAATTAATAATTATCATTCACCTACCTATAGTAGAAATAACATGTCCGACGAAGATGTTTCCACTCAAGAGAAAAAGGTTGCCTTTACCAAGATTGGTAACCTAGAAGCTGTCAAGCGGGCTTTCTGCAACAAGCAGTTCGCAGAGTTCCGGACTCTTCTAACCCAGGAGCCTCCTTTCCGCTTCATGACTGCAGAGTACAAGTATGCTGAAGACTATGATGACAAGAAGGATTTCATTATCAACAACAAGAACCGCGGATTTGTTCAAGTCTTTGACAAGCTACGAGCTTACTTCTTCATCGCCTTCAGTTGTTTCCAACAGGATGACCATGTTCACTTCAAGAGTTTTTGGATTGTTAATACAACAGATGATCTGAAAACTGTTCTTGGAGACGAGTATGATGATTTCACTTTCTCTGATGCAACATGTGAAGAAGTTGTTGAGGGTTTCAAGACCGGTGGTTGTGCCGACCGCATGTCTCTGGAACTGCTTCATTAAATGAGTGACTGCGTCACTTCGCACAATAACTCTACGAGTTATCTCACACAATAACTCGCAGAGTTATCTCACTGTGTTCGGTTCACTACGTTCACATTCGCTTCGCTCAGCAAGTAAACTTGCAAATATGTTTTTTTATACTTTTTTCGTTCGGCTCATTCGCATTCGCTGTGCTCAGTAAATAAATTCACAAATCGGTTTCATACTTAAATACACTCGGCAAGCAAGCTTGCAAATAAAGTATTGAAACATCTTTTGCGAATACAATGAGCTGAGCGAAGCGAATGTAGTTCTGTTTTTATTTAATTTTCGTTATGTTTATAATTATAATTCTCTATTATAATTGTATGTACATTCCAAAACATTTTCAAAAGTTAGAATACAATCACTTAATTAATCTTATTCATACACACAATATCTTAATCAAACCATCCTCAATCAAATTTAAAATACAAAAAGGTGGTGGATATAAAAAAATTCAATATAAAGGTTACACTTTTAATTTATCAGTTTCAAAAGAGGATGATAGAACACATATATTAATCTTAACCCCTAAAAAGGACGAATGTGTCACAGTTTTCATAGATAGTTCAAACGCCATAATTCATAATATGAGTTACTATCAAGAATGTGCTCAAGAGGGGTTAAAAAAGCCTGGCGGTGGCAGTATTTTACTGAATTTTATAATTAACTATTTGAAAGATAATAAAAAGAAATACAAAATTAAAAGAATCCTATTAACAGACTACTCTTATCTAACTTGCTATCAGTGTGATGAAAATGTCAAACTAGCCAGACTACGGTTTGTAACTCATGGTCAATCTTGGTATATGAAACACGGTTTTCTGCCTTATGATACTCTTAAACAGAAACCGGATACTGTGTTATCTAAAGGAATCAAACTGAATCAAGAAATAAGAGAACAGTTAAAAACCAAACAGATCAATATTATTAATTTAGCGAGAAATTTTAAAGGGATTGATACTAAAGAAATTAAAATACTGATGACTAAATACACTCTCATGAAAGACTTTATCATCAGACTTACAAAAGAATTCAATAAATACTGCTGTTTGATTGAAAAGATAACTCAACAAATATTTGATCCACCATTACTCGAAAAAAAATTAATGGTTGATTATTATGATAAACCATTTTATTTAGATATTTAATTAAAAATTGAAAAATAAACTATTAACTTCCTTCCTTTATTTATTTAGTAAGTATAACATTATAAAAAGAGTATTACATCCAAAATGCTCACAAGAGTGTTAACAACAAATATTCCAAGGTATAAAATTGCTTATTCTGGTGAATCGATTAAACATAATATCACTAGACAATCTCCACAAAATAAACTAATTTTTAGACAGTATTCAGAAAAATTATTGCTTCATACAAAAAATAATCATAATTTTAGTCACAATAAACCAGAAAAAATGTCAAGGTATATTGCAAAAATTCCTGCTACCATATCAATTAATTATCTTTATCTTAAAACAAATCGTAACAATTCTTTGCTATTAAGACCAATTTATGCAACTATGGGAATAAGACAGTTCAACAGCTTTCCTTCAAACAAAAATGTAAGTGATGAAAATAATTTAACTAATCAAGAAATTACTTCTTTAGTACATGACAGTTCTATATCATCTTTTCATGAACTTATAATATTGTTTACTAATAAAATAACACCTTTAACAGCTGGAATTGCAAGCTCTATTATTACTACAACATGTATACTGTTTACAATTCATGGATGTATTTTCCAAGGCCATTTATACAATTCTGCATTGGCAAAATTATGTTCCCGATTATCTTCTACATTTGGTTGGGACAAACAAAAAATAGGAATTTGGTTTCATTTTATAGGAGGCTTTTTAATAGGTGTTGCCATTGTAATGATTTTATGGATTGGGTTAGTGGGAATTGTTGCAGGTATAAAATCTATTACTGCAGGGCTTTAATTTATTTAGAATTACAACACAATTATCATATCTATATTACAAAAAATACATAAAAATAGGAATTGTTTTTACTTTTTTTATGTCGATAAATTCACTTAAAAATAATAGTCTAATAGATTTATCATGAACTGTAAAAGTTGTAATAAGGATATAAGTAAAGATAATCAATCATCTATGTGCTATAGTGGAAACATCCAGATTATATTAAATTTGTTAAAGATGATTCAATAACATTTTTTGAAGCTCAAAAATCATCATTAGATTACAAAGAACAATTAGTTAATAAACATTAATAAAAAATTGAAAATACAAAATGATTGTGACATCTTTCTTATTTGTATAATAATCACCTCTTAAACTGTTTTCAGTTTACAATGCTTCTTTCAACACTCTCCACAAATGTTCGGAGTTCATGGCTTGGTTTGAAACAGGTATCTCCTTTTAGTCATGGGAAAAATATTACCACATTAGTTGGGTCATCGGCATTGAATCGAATTCCACCATCCTTTTCAAGAAAACAATTCGCAATAAGTTCTGTTACTAAATTTAATGAGCTACAATTAGATCATGTAGGTAGGAATCAAAACAATAAAAAGGTATCCCTCTTCATTAATCACAGACAATTCTCATTAATTGCATTTTCAACAGGTAGTAGTTCACAGAAATCTGGCGTCTTTTTACGACCTGTTAACACCACTATTAAAAGAAACTATCATATCACCAATCTGTTCAAACGATCACATAGAAATACATTTAAAAATCCATACGAAGAGATTGAAAGATTGTGGCGTTTTCAGGTTAAGGTGTTTTTTTGGTGGTTAACTTCTATGTGTATACTAGCATGTTGGTTTATTGATCTTATATTATTAAAAACTGATTCGCATAATGAACATATTTTTTGGTATATTATACTGACACCTATTTGTGGTCTTATATTTTGGGCATTTATTAAAGAACCTTTGGCTGTAATTGTTGCATTTTCCACAGTCATTGGTTTATGTATGTTACTGACAAATGGACAGAAACATTTAGAAGATCATAAATGTTAATAACTCATCCAATGTATGAAATAACATTAACTATCAACCTATAATAATAAAAAAAAGATTTTGAATAATAATTTAATCATGCTCTTTAACCACTAAAATTTCATTTATTAATTGGCTGTCATAGTATTTCGGTACACCTTTATGTTTCAATATGATATTGTCTAAGGCTTCTTTAACAATATTCAAACCTTTTTTTGAATCAAGTGTTGTATAATGAGATGGTATTCTAGAAAAATAGGCACGATTAGAACAGTTATAATAACCTTTGAATCTACCATCTGTAATTCTATCTCCTCTTTGAATATGTTTATAATGAACAGTGTAATAGTAGTACCATAAAAGAATTTCATAAATATTTGCATAATAGAATTTTTGTGATCCTTTAGTGATAAGTTGGTCATCCACCAAAGAAAGATTCCAGTTAGACAAATCAGTTTTATCCTTCACAAAAAGATCCCAATAAAAAAAGCATTTATCTATATTCTTAATATGGAGATGATTTTTTGTTTCCATTTCAAAAGTTAGGCCTAGTTGTTGATAGGCATCTGATAAGATTTTTGGTTTGTTCATACTATAATATGACCAATTAATAAAAAAAACTAAACGATCATGACTTGCTCAGAAATCTTCACCTTGGAATCACTCGGCCATTTTAGTTTATGATCACCAACAACAAACATCTCTCGACGGATTTTCCAGGTATGATTTTTGCCATAGACAATCATTCCTTCCATAAAATCTAACTCTTGAAGAACTGCACGAATACCTTCTGGAGTGCGAAGCTCAGCGGGAATGTCGATGGTTACAAGACCATGAGGAACAATAGCAGCATCAAGATCAACACCATCACAAGGCTTCCAGTTAAACTTCTTACCCATATACTCACAAGTGAAAGACTTTTTGGTAGAATCAAGCTTTCCAGATTTCTTTGCCAATTCAAAAGCATGAAGATACCACGTGTATGCTTTCGGATCACTGGAACAAGGAACAAAGTGAGGCCAATGAGTTGCATCTGCAGTGGTTGGTTGAGGTTCACAAGGAATAGCGTTTTCTGGTGGTGTCTTGAACTGTTTGGTCTTGGGATCCCGCTTGACATCATAACGGGCATAGGGAATATATTCATTTTTCTCAGGATTGTATTCAATATAACCACAAGAACCATCATGTTTCATTTCAAAAGTTGCTGTTTGTAGGTCTTCTACTGCTTCATGAACAACTGCCATTTCATAATGCATCTCTGTGATGTTCCGGGAACTGGCTCGCTTTTGACGATCAAAACAAGGCACAGTTTTCACTGTGGTTATGGTTTCAAATGGGTGATGCAGCTTCTGACCATTAAAATTACGATCTTTGAGTGAAGTCAAAGGATAGATCTTAATGACCACCTCTTGCTCCTGAACTGTGAAAATTTTCCAAGTGGCCATAGATGAGAAAAGAATAATTTATAGAGATAATAATAATGTTTTCTAATATTAGATTATTCAATTTTTATAATAGACAATTATTTATAAACTCTTTGTTCCTTTTAACTATTTCATCCATCACAAATTTACACTTTGGATATTGTATGGTATCAGGAGTTAATAATGATATAATTTTGTTTTCTTTATCATATTCCTGATCTTTTTCATAATTAAAATATAAGATATGGAATTTCAAACCAGGATAGTTATTTTGAAGATATTGGGAGAATTTAGTTAACTCTTCTAATTCAGTTGTTTGAAATTTATCTTGAAAATCATCGTAAATGATCCTTTTGTCATTGATTTTTTCTTCTAATCTCCAAAATAAAATTGTTTCATGAGATTGTAATAATTCATAAAACCTAGGAATCCGTCTTTCATACTTTTCTTTAAAATCTGTCCATGTTTCCGGTGATATTTTATCTAAATGTTTGCCGAAATCATGGAAAAATCTGAGATAATATTTTTTATGGGTCATCATTTCTGGTTGATCAGTAATTACTTTCATTTTCACAATTTGAGTAAGATCAGTCATTTCTTGGAAACCATTACTTACCAACTCATTAATAGACCACATAGATGTCCCTACCCAATCAAAAATATGTGTCTGTTCACCTGCTTGATTAATGTGATAAAGATATAATTTTGGAGTACATGTATAACCTAGTGATATGTGTCGAGTAATTTTATCCATTAATTGAATTATATATATATAGCCTATATTATATATATGGTATCTTTATCTTCCATAATAAATTTCTTTAAAATAAACACCATTATGGTTCTAATGGGATCTCTGCAATATTGGTTAACCTTAAAACTGTTAAATTATAAATATGGTTTTTTAATAATGGCCTTTATATTTTTCATAAAGAATCATCTCCTTGTCAAACTAATAGATTATGGTACTCATAATAAAAAGGATATTAAACAGGACAAAGTTATCAAAGAATCCTATAAGTATGAGTTTACTTTAGATATGTTCACCGCTGCATTAATTGAATCAGTTACTGCCAAACTGTCGACAAGTTACATCAAACTAATTCCTTTTAATAAATATGATTTAATTACATTTATCCCATTATCTTTCTTGTTTGAGGTTATCTTTGACTTTTTTCATTACTGGACCCATCGATTAGGCCATGTTAAAAATACCCCATTCTACTATTTTCATAGAAAGCATCATCAGTACAATTACACTAGCTCCATAACAACCTTTCATCATCATCCAATGGACTTAATTCTAACAAACTCTATTCCTTATTTTATCACCTCTTATCTTGTACCTATGACTTTTTATCAGATGAACATCTTTATTATTTATAAAACATTTATTGAGATTAGTGGTCATAGTGGAAAAAAATTAAAACCAATATCTTCCTTTCCACAGTTCATGTGGCTACCAAAATGGTTTGGTATTGAACTCTATAGTGAAGATCATGGAATCCATCACTCTCATTACGTTTACAACTACTCTAAAAGGTTCAGTTTATGGGATCGGGTTTTTGGCACCTTTTATGAATCAGTTGATAAAATTGAAAAGATCAACTAATAAAGGTTGTAAATTAAATATCTATCCAATTATCTTTTACAATATGTTTCTTTCTCCTGCTTTATCATTAATCAGAAAACCATTTGTTCCTACATATCATCAAAGGCATTATTCAGTTCAACAGGCATCTATTATCAAGTTTAATAATATGGAATTAGAATTAAACAAAATTTCAAATATTGGATGTTATCCAGCTAACTTTTGGTGGAAATATCCTTGGAGACTTTCTCTTAATTATAATGAGCCTTATACCTATTATCAAACAATTCTAATACCTAGTGGACATTTATTAATTCCTTATACATATCCTGTCACTGAACATACACAAACACTTCAATGGAAATATATATCAAGTGACGAATGTCATAAAGATTTTCAGTGGTTGAATGATAAATTAAAAGAATTCAGAAAATTGAATCAGTAATTTTCATATATGCGGAAAGTAAAAGAGAGTAATGTTTCAGACCATAAAATTATATTGTTAAACCATTATTAGAACATTTAGATAATTTAATCAAAGAATACATTCAAGTTTATTCCATTACTGACAAAGATGAACTGGATATGCGCAATTATGAACCTATATTAAGAAGAATGAATAAATTAAGTGAAATTATGGTTTCCATTGGTAATGGAACATTGGCAGAAAATGTTGTTGGTTATGTCGCTCCTGAATTTTATCTTAATAAAGGCAATGATTTACCAATGTTAAAATAAAAAATGATTTTCCAATTCTATTAACTTTGAACTATTCATCAATAATTATTAAATGGATGAATCAAAAGATTTAGTCTTGTATGGTGATCCTTTTGAAATAATTAAAGATTTCCTCACCATAAAAGATTTATACTACCTAAGGCTTGTTAATAAAACATTTTATGAACAAGTTGATTTAGGACACTGGATGATTAAGAGAATTAGAAAACAGTTAAAACAATATAACCATTTGAAAACTTTGGTTACTTTTTATACCACTATCTGTAGTGCATTATTTAATGATGAACGGCCTGATAATTTTTGTATAAATACATATTTATCTGTATATAATTCTTTTATGAAGAATCTAGATGAAATTCCATTTTATTGTGGTAAAACAGTACTCATTTATGATAACAATATATGTAAATTGTATATTCATAATTTAGAAAAGTTTGTCAACAGAGAAGAACTCTTTACTTGGACTACAAATAGTCCATATAATGAGGCACATAGATGTTTAAGACTTTTTGATTATGATATAAAGTTTACAAATTTAGATGAAACCAAAATAAAGCAATTGAAAGATATAGTATATAATTCAAATGATGATTCTAATCTATATGAAGACAAAGGAAACGATAAATTTGTTAATTATAAAGGCAAATATCATTACATTTTTTACTCCATGTTTATTATTAAACCCATTGATACAGAAAATCCAATCTATGAAATTGTTAGGTATCATGGGTTTAAGCCTAAAAAAGAATCACCATATGATGATACAACAATAGACAATTTCCAGATGCATCTTCTCCATAAAATAGATGAAGTTAATGTCATCAACGAAAAATTCAATTACATTGAAATAAAAAAAGAAAACATTTGTAAACCATTGGAATACTGTGAATTGGCAAAAACAGAATTCAATTTAGAGAAAAAGAAATGTCATCATCATTTTACCATCAAGGAATTTACTGGCACTTATTTTGCAGAATTCAGAATAGTGTTTGCAGTTGAATAAAATTTATTTATTATAATGCTCTATCTAGTAAACTTCAAATTTTCCAAATAAAATTGATTTTACAATTCATTCAATTATGCGTTATAAATAAATGAATTAAGATGTTCCTCACGACTTTTCTGAGAACAAGACTATCTGGGGGGTCACCCTCCATCAAACCCAAACAATTTTCAGAAACTCAAGCAATACCCACAAGATCATATCCGTTCAAACTGAAACCATTTGATGACATTCGAATTGGCAATATTATATCTTCACCTCACGATCTTCAATTTTATAGAATTATTCAAAAGACTTATAAAGAAGTTTTAGAGTATGGTGATGTCAAACCATCATACAAAGTACAAAAAAGTTTACAAGGATCATTTATAACTGATGAAGAAATTAATATGATTAATAGAAATCAACCACAGGCTTACAATAAAATTGCAACATTTGACCCCGACATTATTGGTTTCTGTCCATCATTTTTAGTTTTAGATCAATGTAACCCAAAAAAGTTTTTCCATCAAAGAGATGTTAAGATTGGTGATATCATCATGCATCTTAACGATAAACATTTTTATAAAGTAGTAGGTTACAAATCAGAGTTTTCTATAGATTATGGTGGAGCAGTTTACGAATGGCCATTTTATGAACTTGTAGAAGTTAACCCATTGAACAATTTTAGTATTATAGAAAATTCAAAAAATAAAATAAATGTAGGCCCTTATTCATTCACTGTTCTGAAGAATTATGTTGTCTTAGAGACTGATCCAGTATTGTAATCTTTTTTTTAATGTAACCTCTAATTCTGTGGCCAATTTCATCATCTCATTTATTGTTTAATATTTGGTTTTTTTTAATTTATTAAAATTATTATACATTTTTTTATACAGATTAATTTGTTTCGTCTTAAATGTATCTATATTTTGTTTTTCTAGGTATGATTGTTCAAGACAAGCAATTTCATCTAATATGTTTAGAAGTGTGTCAATAATTATCGCAACTGATTCTATTGTTTTGAGAGGAGTTTTACTGTCAAATTTTATATTTTCAAGGATGTCTAAATATTTTTCAATATTGTTATCTATATCACAATTTTTTAATTTATTGCATACTATTTTAATGTGACATGAAATATCATCCAATCTATGATTTCTATGATGTTCCAATTGATCTTTTAATGTATTAGTGTCTTTTACAGATAATCTTTTTTTTTGAAAAAATTTGAACAATAAACTCCCTCTGATACATGCATTTCTTTCAAAGAATAATTTTTCATTGTTTACTCGAGTAAGAGTGTTTTTTGTAGAAAGTAATTCTGATCTTGTATATTCATTTATGTTTGTTGCATATAGTTTAGGATTTTCATCATATTCATCAGTTCGACATGCCAAAGTGCGTTGGGGAACAGTTAAAGAGATAGATGGTTTTTGTAGAGATGCGACCAAGGGTGTTGGCCGGACACTACAGAAACGGGTTGCAGCAAAAAGAAGCATTATGATGCTGGGATAATGGCTTTAATTCCTTTAATCAAATTGTTCAACAGTTAATTTATATTTCATTTTTTTTTTGTAAAAAATTGATAAATTAAATCTTTGATTGCATTAATTCATCTAAGTACTCATAGTCTATCACCATGAATAAGGTGATCCAAGTTTACAAGCCGATTGGCAAAACTCCCTTGGAAATTCAAAATCAATACAAAGACCCAAAAGAAACCAGATATGCTTATGCAGGAAGACTAGATCCGATGGCACATGGTTCTCTTTTGATTCTTTGTGGAGATGAAACCAAAAAAATAGATCAATATAATCAGAAAACAAAGAAATACAAATTTCAGATGGTGGTTGGAATAGAAACTGATACAACAGATGTTTTAGGATTACCACAAAAAAGCACTGATTCACAAGAGATAGATACAAACACCATTGTTAAGAAATATCATGGTCTGACTTATGATCAAGAATACCATATTTTCTCTTCTATGACGGCTCCAAACAAATCAGGAAAAAAAGTGCCGTTGTGGAAATTGGCCACTGATGGAGAATTGCCTGAAAACATTCCAAAGAAAGAGGTTACAGTGAGTGAATTTGAACTCAAACAAATGTTTACTTTGACTGGAGATGAGTTAAAAGAGCTAATTTTGACAAATTTATGTCAACTCACATCCACTGGACAATTTAGAGAAAAGGAAATTAAAAAAAAGTGGAATGAATTCAAGTTTCAAGAAAAATATTATGTTTACGAGTTTGATGCAACTGTCAGTTCAGGTACTTATATCCGACAACTGGTTAAAGATATTGGAAGGGATTTAGGGCTACCAACCATGGTGATTGATCTTTACCGGTATCCATTTGAAGGATATGAGTTGTTAGTTAAATAAAACCGTTTAAAAACATATCCATAATTTATTTATTATCATGACTAAAAATCTGAAAGAAAAGTTTGACCGACCTCAACACCAGAAAGATGATGGCCATGCTCACATTAAATTTGGCCAAGATCCTAAACCTCATCTCAGAAAGTATGGATACTGTGTTGTAGAAAATGTCTTTACTCACAAAGAGTGTGATGAAACTATAGATGAAATGTGGAAATGGCTAGAAGGATTAGGTACCGGGATTAAGCGAAATGATAAAACTACATGGAAAGGTGATAACTGGCCTATAAATTTACACCAAGGTATGTTACAACATACTCTCGGCCAAGAGGAATTCATGTGGAAGGTTAGAGAGCATGTTAATGTCCAATACATCTTTCAACAAATCTTTGGTACTTTTAATCTCCTGGTTTCTTTTGATGGTGCCACTATTGGAAAACCACCCGAAGCAGGTCATTCTACTAGCCCCAAACACTCTTGGCTTCACACTGACCAAAATATTATTCCCAGAGTTAAACCAGAAAAGGTTCCACTAACTGACCATTATTCTGTTCAAGGGATTGCCAACTTTGAAAGTGTTGGAGATGACGACGCCGGTCTTTTTCTTGGAGAAGGCACTCATTTACTTCATTCTCAACTGTTTAAACATAATGGTAAAACACCATCAGGTAACTGGTACTTGATGGAGAAAAGTGATATCGATTGGTTTGTAAATAAAGGAGTTAAATTCACCAAAGTTAATGCACCCAAAGGGTCTTTTATTTTATTTGACAGTCGTGAAGCTCATCAGGGATTTCCTGCACAAAAAGGAAGAGATGAAGAAAAGTTCAGATATGTCATCTATGTGGCCATGACTCCGGCAAAAAGGGCCACCGAAAAAGATCTAGAAATGAAAAAGAAAGCTATTCAAAAAGGCCGAACCACCAGTCATTGGAGTAGTAATAATATCAAGATTTTCCCTCTGCCAAGAACTTATGGTGCCAGTTTTGACTATTTAACTCGGGAGAAGAATAAACCGGATTATGAAAAATGGAGTCATAACAGGAAGAAATTGGCAGGGTTAATAAAGTACTAAGAAAAATTGAAATTTAAAGTTGTTGATGGTTCCATTAAATCAGACCCTTTCATTAAACTTTTCGATCTTCTCGAATAGAAACAACCATGGGCGCCGTCCAATCGTCATCCAAGCTTCAATTCGCAATTCTGAACCTCGGCTTTGCGGGAGTCACCTGCAAGGCAGAGGAGACCCACCCCAAGAACCGTTACGACCTGCTCGTACAGTGGGTTCTGCAGCGGTTCAAGGATGGTTGCAGTGTGGTCGCTCTACAGGAGGCCCGCAGCTGCGACGGTGCTCCCAGTGTGGAGGACCTTTTGAAGGCTCTTCGTGACGGAGGCATTGAGTGCTTCTCTTCTCCGTACGAGGAGGCAGAGGCCCAGTACTCCTTCCACCTCGTCACCTGCTGGGACCCCAAGAAGGTGGGGCATGTGGAGACCACCAAGACAGTTTTTGACTGTCCGAAGAAGGATCGCTCCTTCTTGACCTCGCAGTTCAAGGTGGCTGGACAACTGTTCACCTTTGTCAACACCCACTTCTCCATGCTCGAAGATGAGAAGGATGCTGCAGTCAAGCAGCTGATCACCACCTTCGCCCACAAGCCTCGTGTTGTGGTCTGTGGAGACTTCAACCTCTTCATGGACATGCGGGGCCCGCAGCAGCTGGCTGACCTGGAGAAGGAGTTCAAGGTTCGCATGGGCCACCAGATCACCCTCACTGACGGTACTGTTCTCCCTGGCTCCTTTGTGGGCTATCCCTGTGATCGACAGGCCAAGAAATCTGTCGAGAGCTTGTCCGCACTTCTGAACTCTTTTGGTACTTCGGGAGTTGCCGTTCAGAAGGTGACTGCTCCTGGGGTCACCAAGGAACTACTGGAGCAGTGGTTCCAGTGGAACTCTGGAGAACAAGCTCCTGCCACGGCGCTTTACCCCACCGACCATTTGGGTCTGGTGTGTGAGGTGGAGTTGTCCTAGATTCATCCTTTTTTTATCATTTGAAATGGATGAAAAAAATTGATTTACTAAATATTAATCAAATAATCATTATAGTAATACAATTATCATTAACCATGAGAATTGCATTATTGTTAGGGTTTATAGCCCTGGTATGGTGTCAACAAAATATCCCCATTCCTGGAATAGAAATGTTGGGAGTGGCCATTGACCCCATCACATATCAAAAAGGTATTAGTATTTTTGAACCGTCAACTAAATGTATTTATGATAATACATATCAGGTTCCTTGTCATACTACAATTACTGAAATAAATCAAACAACTGTTGCCATGAAGGTTTCACTTTATGATAAATTATTTGATTTTAATGATGATGATTATCATTGTGTGAATACCAATAATAGTTTTCACTTTAGTAATTTTAAGGCAAAAGGAATTCATAGTCCGTCGGTGATGTCAAATGTTCAAATGATAGAAAACCTTTATACCAATCTAATCAAAACAGAGGCAGAATTTCAATTATTTGAAATAGAAGTTGATCACAATGCCATAGACTTTGTCCCTTATCTTACAGGCATTATGAAAAGTGCTGCATCAGCCTACCAAAAATATGATACCGAAGAATTCAACATGTGGGTTGATCGACTTATATTTAATTTTGAGCCGGGTGTAATTGTTAAAGGTACAGTTGGTGCAAAATTAATGCAAATGACTTGGATTGATTTTAATTACTATCATAACACAGATAAAATAGATCTTCAACAATCTGCAATTGATAATTTTATGTTTAAAGGAATGTTTGATGATAGTGATAATCAAGGAATTATTAACAAAAGAGATCATACGCCGTCAACTGCAAATCTTGGAGATTATCAAAGCAATATTAAAAATTACACATATCACTCTTATGGTGGACATTACCATGATAGTATTTCCATATCTGACTGGGAAGATTCAGTTTATAACAATCCCATCTTCTTAGACTACACGATTGATATGTCCTTATTTTGGTTACAACCTGAAGCTTGGCCAAATCTTTCTCCAGATGCAGTCAACGCCATTTTACAAAAATACATTGATGGATATAATTTATATTTTGGAAATAACACTAATTCTGGATGCACTGATCCTTACGGAAAAAATTTCAAATTAGAATACAATTTTGATGATGGTAGTTGTGACTACAATTATAAAACTAATTCTAATTTTATGGGTCAATTTGAATATTGTCAAGGATGTTTTGGGGAAAACCCTTGTCCCTGGGATAATTCTATGAAATATTATCAAGTCAATAATAATTTTACGAATAACCTATCATGTCCAAGTAATACAATGCAAGAAGTAACCAATTTTACATATGATATCAATGCTATTAATGGTGTATTCACAGGAAAATGGAGAATTGTATTCGGAGATTGTTATTCCAATCAAAATAATTCTATGGCTTTTAGTGGACCCACTGACGATGATGGTAACTGTCCTCCCGGATATTATAATTTTGATAAACTTTGTTTTGGATATAATTTACCCAGTGGATATTTTGGCGGTATTTTCAGATGGTTTCGTCAATGGACTCATCCAATCATTTCTCCAAACGGGCAGTGTTTAACTCCTAACCCATTAATTACAATTCAAGATCCTGATTTTGGTTATTGCACCTGCCAGGATGATGAGTCAAGAATTATTATGCAAAGGGATCACCAGGGTGATTATAGAGAAACATGGAATTATATCGAAGTACTTTGTTGGAATCCACCTCCTTTTATGGTTTGGGGAAATAATACTGGTAATTTTTCGAATTACAAAGATTTAAGTCAAGTAGTTCACATGATTATCCCCCCATATCAAAATAAAACCTCTCATAAATCATCCGAAAGTTGGGTTTATGCGCTGGTTCCATGTTTAGTTGTTATTTGTATTTGTGGAATATTCCTTGGTGTATCTTGGGGGATTATTCTTAAAGATAGGAATTTCTATAGACATACAGAAGAAGAAGTTATGGAACTACAAAGAATTGATAAGGAAGGAGAAGTGATTGATTAAATAATAATAAATCACATTAAATAAATTTTTTTATTGTTCGTCATTATCTTCCTGCAATTTTAATGCTGCAGATGGATTAATTAAAGTCAAATCATCAAAGTATGAATAGGTATTTGTTCTTCCTGATGTGCCAAATGAAATTTCATAATGATTATTTCCTCTTGAATCAAAAGGGCCGGGAAGTTCAAAATGATAATTCTGATAACGATTATTGGAAGGAATTCTATAAAAATACCATTTACCGCCTGGTGGGTTTGCACGAATATAAGTACCACTATTTTCCGCCCTTACCCATACAGAAAGAGTACATGATGTTAAACCAGTCAAATTTGCACTAATTTTTCCTTTTCCGGATCTCCTTGTTCTTAAACAAAGTTTGCCACTGTGAGGATGTTGATATGTTAATTCTGCATCAGTTCTATTACCAAAAGTAAACAATTTCCAACTACTTGCCCAACCTTTATCATCTCCATATTCAAAACCATGTGTGAGAGTAGTAAATGGTTGTTCAGGTTCTGGTTCCGGTTGAGGCTCAGGCTCAGGTTCTGGTTCCGGTTGAGGCTCAGGTTCAGGCTGAGGTTGAGGTTCAGGCTCTGGTTCTGGTTGAGGTTCAGGCTCTGGTTCTGGTTGAGGTTCTGGTTGAGGTTCTGGTTGAGGTTCTGGTTGAGGTTCTGGTTGAGGTTCTGGTTCTGGTTGGGGTTCTGGTTCTGGTTGAGGATTAGGATTATTAGCAAGAATTCCTGGTCTATAAAGGTGAATCATTTGTCGAACTTTAGATGCTTGATCTTTTGTGAACATAAACATGGCAATATCATCTGAATAATCCATAAAATCCATAAACATATGACGATAAGCTTGAGTTTGATCAATTGGTTGACTCATAGGCCAAGAAGTGGGATTTGTATAAGGATTACCATAAGTTGGATTCATTTGCGGTGGAGTATCAATAATACAATCTCCCTTAAATTCTTCTGGCGATGTTGACGGAGAATAATCAATGTTCCCCCCTTCATAGTTAAATGTTGATTGGAAAGTATGATAAAGTCCTAACCAATGTCCAACTTCATGAGTTAGTGTCTTACCGAGTGAAAAATTTGTATAACTGGGATTTTCACCAAATGTTCCCTTAGCAATAACAACTCCATCAGTTCTTCTAGCAAAATCTAAGTCCCAAGGAAATTGTGCATAACCTAATAATCCACTTCTTAAATCGGTAACCCACACATTTAGATATCTTGTGGATTCAACAGCAGGAGACTGACTTTTAACAACATTATCTAAGACAGAAATATTTGTACTATATTGTGCACCCAATGCTACATTTTTCACATCAACTAAATAAAAATTCATATTACAAGATTCTGCTAAATTAACATAAGAGTCATAGGTTGATTTTAAATCGGTATTGGTATAAACATTAGCCCCATTATTAAAATTGCTGGGTGTTTTATTGTAATCTTTATTCAACAAATTAAGTGTATGTTGAATATCTCTATTTAATTGAGTTTGATCTGTGACTGTATACATAATATGGAAAATAACTCCAATATTAATTGTACTTCCATCATCAATCGCTCTATCTCTATTAAGTCTAGCCATAATTCTCTTTCTGGTTTCATAGCCGTCGTCAACAACACCACATGATCTTCTAGGTTGCATTTTATTTTTATAAAAGAATTTAGTGATAATGCTTTATATATTATTCCAGTATATGAATAATATAATAATATAAAAAACTATCTAATGCTTTTTAAGTCTCATAGTTGCACTTCCATTAATCAAAGTAATATCATCAAAGTATGAATAATTTCTGCTACTACCACTCACACCAAACATAAGTTCATAATGTTGTCCATTTGTAGAATTAAATGGTCCCGGAAGTTCAAAATAGAAATTTTCATAACGGTTCCCTTGAGGCAATTTAGCAGAATACCAATCCTGTGAACCAGGAGGCTTAACCCAAATAAAAGTATTTGCATTTTCTGGTCTGGACCAAAATGAAAGAAAACAACTTTCTAAACCTGAGAGATTGGCACTAATCTTTGCCTTTCCATTTTTCTTAGTTCTCAAACAAAGAGTTCCACTGTGAGAGTGTCTATATGTGATTTCTGCCCAAGATCTTTGTCCTTCAAATTGCCATGAACTTGCCCACCCTTGATCATCACCATACTCAAAACCATGAGTCAATGTTGAAAATTCTGGTAGAGGTTCGGGTTCGGGTTCTGGATCAGGATTAGGATTACTACCAATCATATCTGGGCGATAGAGGTAAACCATTTGTCTCATTTTAGATGCTTGATCCTTAGTAAACATAAACATGGCAATATCGTCTGAATAATCCATAAAATCCATAAACATATGGCGATAGGCTTGTGTCTCATCCACTGGCTGACTTGATGGCCAAGATGTTGGATTTTCAAACGGATTACCATAAGTTGGAGTTTTTTGAGGAGGTGTATCAATAATACAATCACCCTTGAATTCCTGTGCACTATCTAAATCACTGTAGTCAAAATTACCACCAGAGTAATTAAATGTATCTTGGAAGGTATGATAAAGACCAAACCAATGTCCCACTTCATGTGTAAGTGTTTTATTAAGATTAAAATTTTGGTAAGAAGGATTTTCACCGAATGTTCCTTTGGCAATAACAACACCATCGGTATTGGGTGATGAATTTAATTCCCAAGGGAATTGCGCATAACCCAAAAGCCCACTACTAAGTTCTGCCACCCAAACATTAAGGTATTTATTAGAACTTACAGCAGATGATTGTCCTTTAATTGTATTATCTAAAATAGAAATATTGCTACTAGTTTGTGCTGAAAGTGGTTTAAAAATAGTCTGTACATGATAGAAATTCATATTACAACTATCTGCCAAATTCACATACGATTCATAAGTAGTTTTGAGTGTTGGATCAGTATAAACACCTGCTCCATTATTGAAATTATCATTGGTTTTACTGAAATCTTTATTCATCATATCAACAGTATGTTGTACATCTCTGGCCACTTGTGCTTCATCATAATTTTGATACATGATATGGAAAACCATGCCAATATTAATCGTTCGACCATCATCTTCTACTTTAGAAGTATTAAGTTTAGCTAAAAGATTTCTCTTAACTTCATAACAATCATCTTGTACACCACAGGCTCTTTTTGTAACTTGCATTTTATAGGATAATTATAAGTCAATAAGCTTTATATGTATTATAAAAAAAATTAATCTACTAATTTCAACAGCATCGCCTTTTCAAATTCCTCTTCTGTATCCTTTAATTTATCTACATCATATTTGAGATTCATATAAACATTATCTAATTTATAAATCCAATAAAGGCACATTAATGGGTGGACATTAGTCTGACTATCTTTAAGCCGATGTTGAATCCAATCAGGATGATAATTTCCAAAATGACCTTCTAAAGCCGAAACAATTAATGAGTTCACTATCGAACATTCCGGATCACAATGCATAAAAGTATCTATATATTTTTGCGTTGACTGATTATTTTTATTTATAGTGTATGATCCTACAAATCCATTATCTTTAATTAGATTAGATGTGTTTTTAAGAAAGTTTTCATCGGTCACACCATGATAACTATCAATATTATAACCTAAACAATAAAGGTATTTATTTGAAACATTTGAATGATAGGCGGCAATGATACTACTGATATCTTCATAAGGTGTTCCTAAAGAATCAATTTCAATCCCTGTCATAAGAGAATCTGTTCCACCATCCATCAGAATAACTGTATCTATTCCTTCCAGTTCTTGTATCTGATCATATGCATGAATTAATTGTTTTATACCAGAATCGACAAAACAATACATCGGTATATTTAATTGATATGTGTTATAAAGATATTTGACTAGTTTATATTCCGGAAAGTAGATTTTTTCTGATTGAGAACAGGCATTGAATGAAACTCTTAAAAATTCTTCCTCTGTGATTTCCATCTGGTCAAGAATAAACTTTGGTGGTTTTTTAATACTTGCCTTTATTTTTTGAATATATTGGTCTTCATCAAAAGGGGAATCCTTGGTGATCTTAAAACAACATTGGTTGATCTTTTCACCTACCGGAACTATAATTTTAGGATCTGTAAAAGAGTAACTGGATAAAACAACTTCTTTCCCTTGATCGATTAATGAAAACATAAGGTCCATTCCACAAAAGATATCATATCCTCCCCCACATCCTGAAATGAGTATTTTATGGCTATTGGTTAAATGATGATACATTGATAGGTTGAGTCATATAGTGCATTGGTCTAATAATAATATGAAATCAAATTTTATCAAAAAATTGAAATAATGAATGTTTGAAAGATCCATTAACCCAACCCTCTAATCGTTTCATTGGATCCTTCTTAGAATGATCGAACTTATTGCTTTAATGGCATTCCTCGCCTTTTTGGCCTTTTTAGCTGTCTTGGCTATTGGTGCTGGGGTGTGGATCTACTTTTCCCACCAGACCCGGAACACTGCAGCCACACAAATGGCCATTACCGCGGTGCCCCAAGCGGTTCCTTGCGCGATGGGGCCGTTTTACCGACCAGGGCTTTGGCATGACCCTACCCTCGAAGCCACCATCCTGTGGCAACTGCAAGCCATTCAGCGGGGTTTGCTCCATGCCACACCAGCACAAGCCATCATGGCATGGGACCAAGATGGAAATTGTGTGGTCCCAACCATCAAGCTTGTGAGTGATTCGGGCAAGACTCACTCATCGTAATCATTTGTACAAAATGTTTATGATGAAAAAAATGAAAAAATAAATTACTGAAAAGTCCATTATTTCATCCTCCATTATTTCATCCAACCCACAATGCTTGAACTCCTGGCATTTTTTGGATTCTTGGCCTTTCTGGCCTTCCTTGCCATCTTGGCGATTGGTGTTGGTGTGTGGTTCTACCGTACCGATTGTGCTTGCACGACCGTTCAACCTGTCCTTGCGACGGTTCCTGCTATCACTGGAGAACAACGTCTTGGTATAAGACCACAGATCACGGCATCCTATCCTGGAGTATGGTCCCACCCAAAAGCCAATGTAGAGGAGCGTCTTTTGTGGGAGATGGAAGTCATCCAACAAGGGCTCATTTCCAATCCAATCACTACAATCGGTCTCCAGTGGAATTTTGAATTGGCCAATCAGCATCTAGATTGAGCTGGGTTTCATCGTAACCACTTACACAAAATGGTTATGATAAAAAAATTGATCCACAAAACACATAAAATAGTATGATTTATTTATAACTATATTAATGAATACAAATGTTATTTGGGAATTAAAAAAGTTAAATTGGAATTTTGCACCCATACCAGAATATCTAGAAAAATTAAATAATTTTATTGAGAATGGTGTTTTCACTGAGCCAGAAACAGATCAAGATATGTTCTTTTATGGGTTGTATTTTGAGGAAATGGAGGACTTTGATAATATGAAAAAGTACTATTTAATGGCAATTGAAAAAGGAAATGAGTTAGCTATGAACAATTTAGGTATGTATTACTATAAATTAGAGGATTATGAAAAGGCAAAAGAATATTTGATCCAAGGAGCTGAAAAAGATGGCATAGACTGTATTGTAAACCTAGGAACATACTATAATAATATCGAAAAGAATCTTGACAAGGCCGTCAAACAGTATGAAATAGGTGTTGAAAAAGAAAATGTTGATGCCATGTTTAAATTAGGTCTGGTCTACAAAAAAAAGAAAGATTATGAAAATATGATGAAATATTTTACGATGGTTTTTGAAAAAGGAGATGATGATGAAAAGGAAATATTAGAAGATCATCTCAGTGATAAGAAAAAGTTTAATATTTTAGGTGATCTTTATTTTAGATTAGAATTATATCTTAAACTCCAACATTTGATTGAAGATATGATATTTTCTGAAGAAAAGATTACCCCTAAAATCATAGAGTTAATTGAAAAATCAGGAGAACACTTTGATGAAAATTGCCATCCATTTCTTCAATCATATTACAAATTATTAAAATCAAAAGTGGATTTAATGAAACTTCATTTTGACTATTCAGAACAAGGAAAAGGATATCATGATGCAAAAAAAGATTTTTATGATCAAATTAAAAATTAAGATTTACAACATAATATTAATACTAAGCATAAAAATAAGATGGAGCATCATAAAAAATTTTACAAGTCGATTATGCAGAAAAAGTCTCTCAGGGCCTAAGGTTGTATGTGTAATAATAGAGAAATAAACAAAATCAAATGCATCATGTTCATTTACTTTATAAAAAGCCTTGTTATCATATTTATCTATTGTCCAGTAAATAAAAGCAAAAACTGCTATAAGTAAAAAGTTAATTAATATCTTTTGTAAATGAAAATCTATAGAATCACTGAATAATTTTGTGACAATCATATATTATAGATACAGAAAAATAAAATACAATTGTGTTATATTGTTTATTATAATAATCTTTCATAAAAATAATGAACTATACACAACAACTAATCAAACAATATTTTAATGAAGAAAGAGGATTTGGGAAATATAAACCAATAGCTCTTGTATTACTCAAAAAGACTCTTGATATTTTAGAAGAATATGAGATTGATTATTTTTTTATATCTGGTACACTCTTAGGCTATATCCGTCATAATGATTTTATTCCATGGGATGATGATATTGATTTATTAGTTGATTCTAAAATATTAAATCACATAAGTGAAATTAGAGAAAGGTATGATAGTGAAGGATTACAATTCTTAGATATGTATGGTTGTAAATGGATGATTAAAAGTTGTTACAAAGGCAGAGTTTTATTAGATGACGATGTTCTAGACTGGCCAGAAGAATGTGATTGGACATGGCCTTTTGTAGATCTTTTTGTTTATGGTTTTAATGATAGCCAGGAACAGATAACCTTTTTTAGAAAAGAGTGGAATGCTAATGAATTCTTTCCACCTCAAAAAGTAAATTTTCACGGAATGACTGTTAACATTCCTAAGAATCCAGACTACTTTTTGAGTCTTAATTACGGTCCAAAGTATATGGAGCATTTAAAATCAAAGAATTTTAGTCATAAAACAGAAAAATGGATAGATGAACCAGTCATTAATCTTGATGCATGTTTGTTAAAATGAGTATAAAAATAAAAAATTAAACTGTCACTATATAAATATTAATAATGGAATATATAGTTAAAAAAGTATTTCAGAATCAGGCTCGAACAGGAGTTGATGCAAAACTTTTACAATATGATCATAATGCCCGAGTAATATCCGATAAAATCATTAATCTTCAGGAAATTATAGGTAAAACACTTTTTAAAAAAGAAGTAGACTGCAACTGCATCATGATAAATTTAGAGAAAGATACTGAAAGATACCATAATACTCTAGAAGAATTTAAAAAAATATCATTAAATAACTTTGTGCATCTCAAAGGAACCTATTGGAAAGATAAAGAAAAATTAGAACAGGATATGACATTCATCAAAGAATTTTTAAAACAATTTATTCCGGATATTGATACAAGTTATAATATCCAAATAAATGAATTTTCAGAGATCAATGACACTAATATTCATATCCAAGATGGGCCTTTAGGATGTTATTGTAGTCATCTGCGTGGAATGATCTACGGATTTTGTAACTTTAAGGATTATACTATTATGGTTGAAGATGATATCTCTATTACTAATACTGAAAACATAGAAAAATATCTTCAATGTATTCCCGATGATTGGGATATTGTTTGTGTTGGTGCCATTGGTAAAAATATAGTTTATGATCAACCTTATTACAGATTTTTAGATGAATTTCATTCAACCCATTTTTATATCATTAATCATAAATGCATGCCAAGATTATTAAAACATATGTATCCAGTCACTGATCAAGTAGATGTTCTTATTGCTGAACTTGTTCATGAACTTAACATTTATAACATTCCGGATACTGTTTATCAAAAATGTATCTCTTCTAATACACAAAATAATCTTCATACCATTTTTAATGCAAAGTATTATGATGTTCTTAGAGAACAAATTGCTAAAATAAAAAAATCATGCTTGTTTTTTGCTAATAAAATATTACCAGACAATGAATCCAGAAATGAAAATATTGTATCCAATTTACTTTATGATGTTCTTTATTCTTACATTACAGAATATGATACAAGTAAAATAGATGAAAAGAATATTGATCAATCAGATTATGTATCAGAGTATAGCAAATACCCAGAATATAATGACCTTTTTACATCCATGGTTTATTTTATATCTTGTTCTAAAAAGACGGATGATGTGCTCATTAAAACAGCCGGATTAATGAATGATATTATTGGTGTTTTGAAGGGATTTAAATTACATAATACAATTGACACACAATATGATAAACTCATTAAAGCTTATAATTATGGTGCCACTTGCCAAACATATATCTTAGAGGATAGTGAAATAATCATTAAGGCATATAACAATAAATTAAGATGGACAATTAAAGGTCATAATAATAGTGATGAAATTTTTAGAAGAGAAGTTAATATACTTCAAACAGGTGTTGGCCCTAAACTAATTAATTATAATGAAACTCAAAAGCTTATTAAAATGAAATATTGTGGCGAATCACTATACGATCATTTTATCTTACCTCATGACTGGAAAATACAAATTATGGAAATATTTGAAGAGTTTGATGAAGTTGGTATCTACTACCCAGAATTTAAAATAAAAAATATTTTGGTTAAAGATGGTAAAATTACTTTTGTAGATTATGGATTGGCTAGAATTTGCAATGGTATTAGTAATAATAAGAACTGTGAAAAATTCATTAAACTACTATCTTTATTAGAAGAAAAATTCAAAGGTGTTCAAAATAAGGAACAAAGGTATCAATTATATAGTACCTTTATTCACAATATGAAAATTACTAATGTAGAAAATTAAAGGTCATCCGTAAATGTTATTTTTCTAAGATACTTATAACTTCCCTTAATTAAGTTATATTTTATTTTGAGTAAGTTAAAGATAGGCATCGGTTCATGCACTATTCTGTTCTTTTTACTAATATAGTTTTTAAAGATAAAATAATAAAGATTAAAATGAGCAGAGATAGGTGTACAAATTTCAAGATACTTGCTTCTGTCAATTGGTTCTATTGTATCTTCTGATTTAATTGCCAAACCGTTAACTAATTCTAAAGAGTATTGTGAGTAAGAATAATCAGTTAATGACTTTAAAAGCATTTGGAAATAATTGACGGGAACAAATGGTCTGGCAGAGTCATGAACTGTAATACTCTTAGCTGAAAAATGTTGATGGATATAATCGAAAGCAGTTTCTATTGATTCTAGTCGACAGTTGATATCATTAACAATAATCTTAATATGCGTATACTCTTTAATTAATTCCTTAATCTCTTCTAAACAATTAGTATTAGTTACAATTACTATTTGATCAAAAACATTTTTCATAACATTGATAGAATACAAAAGTAAAGGAATTCCTTCTAATTGATATAATTGTTTGGGTTGTCCATTTAAATTAAACCTTGAACTTGATCCAGCGGCTAATAAAATCCCAATATGAATTCCATCTAAATGTTCTTTGATTTTGTAGATGTTTAAAGGATCAATAGAATTTTTAATATTGTTGATTTCAAAATTAACTCTCATTGGTGGTTTGATGTAATGAATACCGTTATCTTCAAAGTGGAAACTAGTTGCATCTGACTTATTTTTAGTCAAAAGGATCTGGTAATTGATGTCTAAGGATAAATAAAGGTTGGCTGTTTTCAAAAACCCTTCATCTGTAACTTCCCAGTGAAGCGGTTTAGTAGAAGAGACTAGTTTATTGTTTTTAATGTTAAGAAAAAGTTTGGAATGGTTATTAATTATATGATGATTTTTAAAGGTCCAGTGATAAAACTTACTCCTGTCATATATCCCGAAACCGATAGTATTAGATGGACTATTAAACAGAGAAATGAAAAGGTATTTTGGATGAGACAGATAACTGTTTGATTTTAATGAAATTCTTTCTAAATCTTCCATTAAAAGAGGAGTTGTATCTTGTCCAATATAATTAAGAAAAGTTTGTTGATAAGGGAAATGATAATCAGTAGAATGAAATAATATACGATGAATCTGATGATCTAAATTTATTGAACTGAACGACTTTTTAAAAGGACATTTAAATATAATGACATTATGGTATGACATTTATAGGTTAAAGTAGACAGAGGTTTTTAAGTAAAATTCTCACACACAAACTTTGTTCGAACTAAATTCGAATAAAGTTTATGTGAAAAAATTAAAAAAACCTGTTTTTTAATTTTGTTCACACAAACTTTGTGTGCAGAAAAAAAATTTCCCGGACTCTTTTAGAAATTTCCATTTTACGTTAAAAAATTTAATTTGGAGGAGATGAGGTAAGCAATTTAAAAATTCGAAAAACTAGAATTTATAAAATTTCACCGAATTATGAAAAAATTACAAATTTCTCAATTAATAAAAAATCAACTAGGAAACAAGAATCAAAAATAATTAACAAACTCCTTCATTTTTTATAACTAAATTTAACCAAATTATCAAAACTAAAATCAAGTTTAGTTATAAAAAATAAATATATAGGATAATTATATAAATATCCATGAAATTTGTTTGTGAAACTTGTGGTTATGAGACTCATGCCAAAAATTGTTTCGACAAACATTTAGAATCAAAACGGCACAGAGAAAAATCAAACAGTCAAGCTGTTAAAATCCGGTCTTCACTCGTAGTTAACTCGGATATGAAAAGTAAACATAGGTGTCAATTTTGCGGAAATACATTTTATAATGCTGGGAGTTTGTCAAGACATAAAGCCACATGTTCAGGAAAATCAGAATTAGAACAAGAAATAAATAATCTTAAACTAGAAATTAATCACCTCCAAAATATAAATGCTACCAATCAAAAGCATTTTGTTGATGAAATTGAACAAAGAGATAATCAGATCGAAATTTTAAAAAAAGAAAACGATTATCTTAAAACCATCATTAATAATGCCGGTAATATCATTAAATCATCTGTTTCCACAATTTCCTATGTCTCACAACACTATTCTGATGCTCCTGCTTTAGAACCATTAGACGATTACTCAAAACTAACATATGATATTGATAGTGAATCTAATAAGACCGATAATTCACAACCTAGAGCGAAAACAGATAAAGAAATCAGAAAAGATAAAGATAAATTTATTTATACAATTGTTGATAAAGATGAACTGGACATGCGAGATTATGAACCTAAATTAAAAAGAATGAATAAACTAGGTGAAATAATGGCAACCATTGACAATGGAACTTTAGCTGAAAACATTGTTGGATATGTGGCACCTGATTTTTATTTGAATAAAGATAATAATGTACCTAAATTGAAAGAATAAAAATTGAATAATTTATACTCTACTCCTACTTTTTATTTATAAAATCATATAATGTCATGTCTTATTTGAGAGATAAAAGTTTATTCACTGGTGTTGTTTGCCAGGATATTTTTAATGAAATCAGTAAATTTATTAATTGTCGAAAATGTCTTGATAATAGGATTCTTTATCACCAAGACAAAGATTTATTAGATAAGGCATACAGTTATTTAATGAAAAATAATGATATGATAGATCAAGTATTTTTTTTGAGAAATAAAGAAGTATGGAAAGAAAATAATCTAACTGTAGATTATAATATTTTTAATGTTTTAAAAAATGTACCATTATTTGAATTTGTCTTAGGTGATGGTAATGGATCTTGTTATAGAGTCCGGACACCTGAGGAGTATTGCACTTGTACTGATGATCCTCCAATTTATCCATGTCCTCATTGGGACGACCCGTTTAGAGATCAAGATAATGTAAAACTCTATAATAAATGTATTTTGAAAGAAATTGGTCTTCCAAAGATAGCAGAAATGACAACACAAATAATTAATTTATTAACAACAGAACAAATTATCAATAGTATGAAACGAATTTTAAATAGCTCATATTATAATATTTTTTGTGATAGCACAAAGAAAGATATTATAATAGGCTTTATGGTTTATATCTACTATTTCAAAAATAAAGGAAATATCCTACCTTACATTGATAAAGTGAATGTTAATACAAACAAACAAAATATTGAAATGAATGATTTATTAGTTATGTTAATGGCCTTTTATAATGGTTGTGAGAATTGTAAAAACAATGAAAATTACAGAGAGATTTTGATACATCACTATGTCCTTCTAACAAAAACCATCAAAAATGTAGATAGTTATATGCATAGTATCAAACCAAAACCAGTTAAGAAACCAATCACATGGTACTTTGATAATGTTGAGAAAGAAGAAAATGATTTAGATGAATCTGATTGGCCTAAATTATAAAAAAATTGAATAATTAAACTTAAGCACCATTTATTTATTATTATAATTATTTTTCATCAAAAGATGACAGAAAAGATTATTTGTACTAAGAAAGACCTAATTGAACTAAGAAAACAGTCTAATTCCTTTTTTCATCCCAATTATCTTGTTAAAGATATATTCGGAATTATATGCGAATTTGCTTTTTATCAAAAAGTTTTTAAATGGGATGAAATTGATCCTGGTAAAATTAGTTTTGGTCCAAAAAAAATATATTCTGGTGACTTATACGGTTTATATCATAACAAAAAACCATTACTTATTAAACTACCAGAAATAAGTATCAGTTCTGAAGGAATTAGAAAGATTGAGCAAACTTGTCAAATTCGTGTGGACTTGGCACAAAGTTTACAACAAACATTCAATGGTATATTTGAAGAAATACATAGAAGTATTTATCAACATATGTCTGAAATTAATATTAACAAGACTCCAATTAAAATTTATAGGACAGAAATCAAAGATCAAGAAGCCGAGACTTATAAAACCAAAAGAAGGATATCGATTCCTGAAACCAATAAAACAGTGCCTAAAACTGAAGTAGTAAAATGGATCTCTGAAAACCCCAAAGGAAATAAAACAAAAGGCAAATATAGTCATCTACAACCAAATTATGATTTCAAAAACTTGCAATACAATAAATCAAAGAAAAAGAGAATGAATCTGCCTTAATATTTTAGAAAAGTTGATTATTTATTTTTTTTATTTACAGTTAAAATAAGTATAATAGTAATTTATATGGTACAAATACTTGACAAAAGAAAATTATTTTTATGGAACACTGTTCAAAAGGCGGCTAGAACCGGTAGAAAAACCAAAGTGCAATGTAGAGATAGAAAAGAAAGAAGTTTAGTTCATTTTTATGCAGATTATTGTCATATTAAACATCGAACAATTATTGATTATAACCATATCCAATCTAGAGTAGTATATTTTTCTGCAAAAGCATCTCAACATTCTGTTAGAGGAATTCCTGTTTCTTATGTTGAATTGAACATTGACAATGAAGAAAAAATTATTATTGGAAATCCAAAATCTTTATATCCGGAAATAATAAATGCAAACGGAATCAATAAAAAACATACCATATCAATTATAAAAGAATATTGGAAAAATCAACCTCATTATAAAAGTTGATAAATAAAATCAATCAAATAAATTTCTTTATCTATTAACAACCATATGCCTAAACCGAATCCTAAACGTCATAAAAAAGAACCAGAAAACATCACATGTGTTAAAGGTCACAAATTTATTGGAGAAACCACAACCTGTCAAAAATGTGAACAAGAAACTGATAAATATATCGCCTGCCTTGATTTATGGAGAAGTAAAACTTTTAGAGAAATAATTGATGATAATGATCTTTATAAATTATGGTTGGATAATAAGGAACAACTATTAGATGAAAAAGATCCAAACTGCATTAATCTTTGTATGGATTGTGCATCAAAATGTTCGACATGTGAATCTTGGATGTGTAATAATAAATACTGTATTAGAAGCTGTGTTAAATGTCATCAAACAATTTGTGGATCTTGTGTCAAATGCTGTAAACACTGCAGAGAGAATCATTGTCAGGATTGTAAAACAGGCACAACAGATAAAAAATATACACTTTGTGAACTTTGTGGAGAACATGAAAACTGTGCAGTAACATGTAACAGAAAACCTATCTATGGAATAGACACTTGTATTGAATGTAGGAAAAAGGTTTGTTTTGGTTGCTATGGTCTTTGTCCAGATCGCTGTGGCGCAGTTTGTAAAAACTGTAATCATTTTTGTTGGGGATGTTAGTTTTATTTATTATTTGAATATATTGCAAAGATATTTCTAATAAATTGTAGTAAATTGTTATAATTTAGTACAGTTTATGGTCATCACAAATGATTTCTAGAGTAAGACTATTTATAAAATAAAAAAACCATGATCAGATGTGATTAAATCTTCCAAGCCCACTGATTTCAACACATTTTTCATCTGTTCCACAGTAGTTTCGTTCGCTGTAATCTTTTTAAGCAATAATTCTGACACATCTTTTTCATCATGACCAATAGGAAGTTGATTTTTTAGATTATTATAGGAAAAATGGTCTTTGCTAATAAAACTATTCTTTGTGATTTCTGTAAATTTTTCACAAATTTCTTTCAGTTTACTTTTAAACTTGTGGTTATAGGCAAGGTTCAACAGTTGTGAAATAGTGGGTTTATAAATAGTACTATTAGAATTCTGAGAAGTATAATAAGAAGCATGAGTAGGATAATAAGAAGTAGGAGCAGTATAATAAGAAGCAGGAGCAGGAGTAGGAGTAGGAGCAGTATAATAAGAAGCAGGAGCAGTATAATAATGAGCAGGAGCAGGATAATAAGAAGCAGGAGGAGGATTAAATTTATTAACTTGGTTCTTTGTAAAACCGTACTTTGTTTCAATTAGACCAATCTTGTAATCCTTAAATTTCATTGCCAAATCATGCATCGATACTTTCTTTTCCACAAGATTTTTCATGACATTCTGTGCATTATCGGCAGCAGACAAATAACTCAATAATTTTATTGAATATTCCTCAGCAATATATCTACAATTTTCCCTAAATGGTACACTTGTATATAACCAATACCGACTCAACATTGGAATTTGATCAATCGTCGCATTCTCATCAGTCACAATTTCTGATCCTAATTTGGTATTATTATTACATTGTTCACGAGTAAATCCATATTTTTCATCTTTCAAAATAAGAATACACAATGTATTAAATGATAATGCCAAATGAGTCATACTGATCTTCTGACTAACAAGCTTTTCCAGCAGTTTTACTGAAAGGTCCTTCTTAGAAAAGTTTTCTGTAAGTTCATTTTCAAGAGCAAAAATATTAATGTTACATGTAGCAGCAATTCCATCTGCATAGTCTGTAAATGTGGATTGATCAAGGAGCAGGTCTCTTTTTTCCGGCGGAAGTTGATCAATGGTCAACTCTTCCCGGTTAGAAGAATTAACCAATGTCTGTTGAGATGTTGACATGACTTGAATGTCTGTTGGAAAGAGATGCAGAATTTCCTTGAATAAGACTTTTTTGATGAGGAATACAAGGAATAATATATTCAATTTTTTTTTGGATAAATATATATTAAAATTAAAAATAGATTTTATTTAGAAAAAAATGAATAATTAATTAAATCAATAAATAGTTCTTTATTAAAATCAATCATATGCCTAAACCAAATCCTAAACGCCAAAAGAAAGAAGATAAATCTAATCCTCCTCAAACTACTAAAAATCATAAATTTATTGAGGCCAAAACAACATGTCATAAATGCAATCAAGAAACAGATCAATTTATTCTTTGTCATACAACTAGATACACATATGAAGACTGGAAACAACACAATGATAATCCTGAAAAAATGAATGAGTTTGAGATAAATCTTCATATATGTTTAGGTTGCGCAAAGAGTTGTGGTAATTGTCAACAATTAACCTGTGGGCATTCTTACTGTTGCCGATCATGTGAAAAATGTGGAAAGAATTTATGTAGTGATTGTGAAGTTTATTGTGCTGAATGTAAGACAAATTATTGTTCCACTTGTGTAGTTAGTTTTGATAAATGTGTCGAAGGCCGATGTTATGTATGTGGACGAATAAGAAATAACTGTTCAGAATGTTATCGAGAATTAGATTGGTATAGGCAAAATAGAAAATGTATCGAATGTAGTAAAATTGTATGTCATAAACATTACCGTGATTGTCCAGGTCGATGTGGTGCTTATTGTATAACACATGATCATTTCGGTCCTAGATGTTTTGAATGTTAGTTTTATATACAAAATCAAAAACAATATTGGTTAACTTTTATGGAAAATCGTTTTATTTAGATGTATAGAAAATTGAATATTTTAACAAATATCATCAAATGATTATTATCCAATAACCATTTTATGAATCAATCAATATGTTATAAAGATGATCTAACTAAAATCAAACAATCACCAAATTCTTACTTAAATCAAATACCAACTGACATATTCAAAATAGTTTGTGATTATGCAACTAAACCACCTACTTCTATTTGTGTTTTGATTATGTGCAAGGATGAAGAACATTGTATTCTTGAGACATTAGAATCTACTTTACCATATGCATCAGAATATATTATTTGTGATACTGGATCTGTTGATAATACAATAAAAGTCTGTAATGATTTCTTTCAAAAAAATAATGTCAAAGGACAAATATTTCATCATAAATGGAAGAATTTTGGTTATAATTATACTGTCTTATATCAATTAGGTTATGAACATTCTAAAGCAGACTATATTTGGCAAATAGATGCGGATGATATTGTTTGTGGAAAGATGGAAATAGGAAAATTAATAGCAGATGCATACTATCTAAAGTTCGGCCAAAAATTTACATATATCCGACAGCAGATCTCCAGTAACAAAATTAAATGGAAACATGTTGGTGTAATTCATGGATATATTACCAGAGAAGATGATAAATTATATCATAGAGACAAAATTGAAGGAGATTATTATATTGATTCTAGAAGAAATGGTGCCAGACATAAGAATATTAATAAGAATGAACGGTTTGCTAAAGATGCCAAAATACTAGAGCAGGGATTGATTGATGAACCCGGTAACAGTAGATATATGTTTTATCTGGGTCAATGTTATCATGACAGTGAACAGTATGAAAAATCAACAAGAGCATACGAACAAAGAACTAAAATGGGTGGATGGTATCAAGAAATATACTATTCTCATCTAAGAGTTGGCATTTGCTATGAAAAATTGGGAAAACCCGAGTATCAAATTATTAACAAATACCTGAGTGCTTGGAAAACCGATAAAGAAAGAGCCGAAGGACTACACTATATAGGAAGGATTTATGATAAATCAGAGAAATGGGAATTAAGTAAAAAATATTTTAAAATGGCATCCAAAATAAGATATCCAGGCGAAGATAAATTGTTTAATTTCAAAGAAATATATGACTTTTTTAATCCATGTTATTTAGCTAAGACCTATTCAAAATTAAAAAAATATGAGAAGGCAATTAAGATATGTAATCAGTTATTGGAAAGTGGTTTAGAAGATTATGATATGGATTATGTTAAGAAGCTAAAGGTTGAATGTCAGAAAAAATTGAATTTAGAACATTAAGACTATGCTAATCCGATTCTAGAAAATAGGCCACTCTTTGCAACGAGTTAGACACACAACACACAATGTATCAGAGTCTCATGAAACTTTTTTGGGGCGCTCCAGGGACACAACGTCCTCCTCTGGTTATCAACCTGCCTTCAGAACCGATGACTGGTGATTTTGAAGATCCTTTTTACGTTGTCAATTACGGTCAGGGTCTTTGTGTAGATGACAAGAGTGAAAAATTTTCCGAGTTTCTGGATCAAGAAGCCATTGGAAAATTAAACAAGACCGATGGCAAAAAAATGGTGATTGAAGATGGAGCTGCTTATCATCGAATCATTACTGATGCTGCTGAAAAGGCCGAATACTTTAGCGGAAAGTGGAATATTGTTTGTCAAACAGATGTTGTTGATTCAATTTGGAAAATCATTGCTGAACTATGTTATAACGGCAAGCTTGGACCGACTGTTAAGGTCGCAAGAAAGTCAGAAAGGTTTCCTGGTCATGTCCTCTGCATTTATACAGATGATTATCGTAACACAGAAAAAGTCAAGAAACTCTATCAAACTTTTACTCAGGCATTAGAATCTGGTGGTTTCAAAGACAAATACAATGTCACAGGTTTCAAGTGTGATTATTATACTGAGATGGGAATTACTGAAAGCCAAAATCTCCCTCCCGGAACAGTAACAGAAGATGGAGTCTATAACAAACATAAGATTCTGATCAAAACCGGAATGAGTGAGATGCTGTACACATCTTTCTGAATTCAGTAACTTTTTTTTATAACATGTAATTTTATTGAAAAAAGTGAATTATAATTTTATTAATATTCATCAGTTAAGAATTGCAGTTACACATCAACATCATTTTGGAAAAGTATTATCGGAACAATTTATGTTTCATGATTAAGATTTATTTATTGTTATAGTTTATAAAAATTGAAAAATTAAAAGCTTGCTTGTAACATATTATTTGTAGTATTACCCATCATTATCCACCAGTATGGAGAGTGAAATCATTGCCTGGTTAAAATTAAATGCTATTGATTATAAACCCATCCCAGAGGAATCAATTGAAAGAATTTATAATCTGCTTATCAAAGACGAATTTACAGATCCAACTAATGATATGGAAATGTTTTATTATGGACATTATTTCAGAATAAAAAACAATAAATCCAAGATGATAAATTATTTTCTAATGGCTATCAATAAAAATAATGCATATGCAATGAATAGTTTAGGAAATTATTATAGGGAAGAAGGGGATGAAAAAAATATGATGGAATATTATTCGATGGCTATTGAAAAAGGAAATAGTGATGCCATGAATGGTTTAGGAGTATATTATGAAAAAAAAGGAGATGAAGAGAATATGATGAAATATTATTTAATGGCAATTGATTTAGGAAATAGTAATGCGATGTATAATTTAGGAGTTTATTATTATAAAAAAGGAGATGAAAAGAATATGATGAAATATTATTTGATGGCAATTGATTTAGGACATAGTAGTGCGATGAATAGTTTAGGAGTCTATTATGGTAAAAAAGGAGATGAAGAAAATATGATGAAATATTATTTGATGGCAATTAATTTAGGAGATAGTAATGCGATGTATAATTTAGGATTTCATTATTATAAAAAAGGAGATGAAAAGAATATGATGAAATATTATTTGATGGCAATTGATTTAGAACATAGTAGTGCGATATTTAATTTAGGAGTTTATTTTAAAGAAAAAGGAGATGAAGAGACTATGATGAAATATTATCAAAAGGCAATTGAAAAAGGAGATTGTAATTCGATGTGTAATTTAGGGCATTATTATAAAGAAAAAGGAGATGAAACTAATATGATGAAATATTTATTAATGGCTATAAATAAAGGAAATAGCTATGCCATGAATAGTTTAGGAGTGTACTATAGTAATAAAGGAGATGAACCTAATATGTTAAAATACTTTTCGATGGCCGCTGATAAAGGACATAGGGAAGCAATATCTAATTTGGAAAAGTATTATACAACAAAAAGTAAATATTATGAATTAGTTGAATTATATGCCAAATTTAAGATGTATGAACAACTAGAAAGTACAATTGATAAAATAATTACTGAAAGAAAACCATTTAATGATTCTATCATTAGACATATAGCAGATCATGGAGATAAATTTTCAGACACGTGCAATCCAATTATAAAAGCATACTATAATTTACTGAAAAATCAAATTGATCTAATTAAGCTACATTTTGAATATTCAGAAAATGGAAAAGAATATGAAGAAGCAAAGGGGGATTTTATTAAAAAAATATCTGTTGGATAATTAATTTATAAAAAATTGAATATCTAACTTTCTAATCATCCATATTAAAATTAAAATAACTCACTTTAAAATGACTGAAAACCAGTCAGAGAATAAAGAAACTGAACTGTTAAATAGAATTAAGAAGAATAATTTAGAATATGTTGAAAGACGAGTGGTAAATAATGGTTGCACACTTATTTGGACATGGAAACCTAAAGATGACATTCCATTTTATTATGATATTTTCTTTAATAATATTTGTATTAAAGAAAAAATAAAAAGAGAATATGGTACTATTTACAAATTAGAATATAGTTCAGGAAAAAAATTTTTGGTGAGATTTCCGGGAAGTAAATTACCAAGAGGCACAACCTTTAGAACAAATCCTCATATTAAAAATCCAAGTTTAATGGTTTCACTCGATTCAGATGATGTTGAATGGTGGAATTTATTATTTAAGTCTCTTAATAAACTATTAGATGATGGTTTAAAGATGAAAAAAGATCAAGTAGTAACTCGTGAACTTTGCGGACGTCAAATAAACTATATGAATTGCAAAGTTTTACTAGAAGATGATAATGAATTTGATGTTAAGAAAACAATAATTCATCAGAGTCTTATAAATAATTCGGTGAAATTAGATACCTATGAAATAGTATTGGATCTATCAAATTTATTTCTATTAAATAGTAGAAAAGAAGGAGTATTAAATATTGCATGCCAATCTATTACAAGTTTATGGCCAATTACTGAACAGGTTTTGTAACACTATTAGAAATAGGAAGCTTCACAGAATATGGATCAGATGTTTTTAATCCTTTCAAACATCCCCATCCAAAGTAATTTTCTGGATTGTTTTCCAGATTTTCAAGACAGTAATTTTCTCCCTCAAAAACTCTCTTTTGTTGTTCAGGACATTCTCCTCTAGTAAACATAGTTGTATTTAAACATCTATCGACTTTGGCATAGGCTCCTGGTTCTACACAAACGGTGCCATTTGCAAATGATTTCTTGGTCCAATCAGTTGGACACATTCCTAAAAATGGTTTTGTTTGCAATTGTACTTTACCATCTGCTACCTGTTGATCTACATAATATCCTAATCCAAAATATCCACCACCAATTGATAAGCAACAGCAACATATACAACAAACTAATAATACTATTATAATTATAATAGGTGTTATCATAAATATATCATTAACTAAGAAAAATAATTATTTTTTATAATAAAGAAAATATCCGAGAATCATACTCATTAAAATAAAAATAAATATGAACCAACTATTAGATTTCTCTCCATTGAATTTTTCTAATATTGTTGATTTAATCTTCATACTATTTAATAACTGCTTCATCAACCAGATTTCATAGCGTTGACCGGCAATAATATCATAGGCAAAACTAACCATTGTTGGGTTTTTAGAATGCCTGACTAATCTTTCTGACATAGCGACAGCAACATCATGATGAGGAATCATATGTTCTAAAAATTCTCTATCTGTTAATTTATGTCCTTTGTGTATTAGTTTTGGATCAAAATGATGCAAACCACAATTATTATCCTTCGCTCTAGAGTATTTGGGATAATAAAATGAAAACTGATTAGTGATATGTTCATATTTTTGTTTATCATCAGAAGCCATGTTAGGGATACCACTTAATAAAACATTTTCCATAAAAAGTATTTCATCCGTTTGTTTATAAGTTATGTTTCTAGCCAAATATAAAATAATAGGATTATTTGTTGTATCAATTACTTTTTTAGACATATCTATAGCAACTTGGTGATGAGGTATCATGTGTTTTAAGAATTCAAGATCCGATACATATTTTGCACAGGGATTCCCCATATTTTTTTTATTATAATCTAAAAGTCCTACAGTTCGTAGCATATATATTATAGTAATAAAAAAATTAATTCATATAAAAAGTAGGATTAAATGATTTTTCTAATCCAGACAATTGACTACAATCAAACTTGTATTGACATTGTTGACAAACACCATTGTTCCATTTAGGTGCGTGATTATTTGCACTGTTATCTTTATCCATTCCAGGATAACCAAATATTTTTTCCGGAATATTTTTAGAATTTTCTTTAGTCCTTCGCATTATTTCTCTTTTAGGATCATCTGGTAAAGGTTCAAAGTTTGTCATTTGATTGTTCTCCGCATCATATTCAAATAGATATAAACCATTATAAGCAGCCGAAATAATAACATCTGTTATATCCCAGCCAAACACATGCATCACAGCTTGAATGTCACAATATGGATTACTTTTCCAATAAAAAGAAACTCTTTGATTTTTAGTTAGATTGTACAGCCCATAATAAGCACCCATATTGATATTTATTGATTATTTAACAGGATAGTATTATTTATTTTTTTTTTCATTTTTTTTAGATAAATAAAAATTGATTTTACAATACTCTGCTATACACTAATTATAATAAACTAAACATTCCGATCATCTGCTTGATCTTTTAGCTCCATTTTATGGCTACCACTGTTTACAAACTTTGGATTTACGAAAGTGGATCCAATTCACATACAACTGCAAGAGAGAATACTTGTAAAATTATTATAGTTGAAGAATGTTCTACAAATCTTGAAGCGATTGAATTGATGAAACAAAAGACAAGACATAGTGTTGAATTTTTAAGATACACGGTTGGTTTTACAAATGATAAGAGAGATGAGTTTTTAGAAGAGTTTGTAGATGAATGGCATACTGAATATGATAAACATTTAATAAATAGAATTTATTTTGTAGGATATCCACCAATTGATAAAATAAAAGAATTACTGTTGAACGATCACATTAATGTGATTGACAGTAGAAAATAAATTTATTTAATGACAACCATTTTCCTTTTTACCCATTCACAAATAAAATTAGAGTATCTCACACTCTCCATTCTATTTCCACAACCAATATAAATAGTCAATTTAATAGCTTCTCGCGGATAAGGTAGTTCACATAATGCCTCAAAATTATCTTTACGAGATAGTTCATAAGCATTTTCCTTTTCATAACTATCTTCAGGATACTTCCAAAAACCACCAAAGCATTCACCATAACGATCTTGTTTACTCCAATCACTACAACAGTTATCATCCAACCATTCAATGAATTCATCATGAGGAATCATAGTATTAGTTTCAAACAAAGATACAAACTCTTTAAAAGTTTTATAATCTAATAATTCATCATTTAGATCATATAACTTGTAACCATTTACTTCTTCATTTTCTGACATAATTATTTTTTTATCATAAAATTTTTGACTATCTATATCAGTCATAAAGTGATTTGAAATATTATATTAATAGTTATACCTAAATAATTTCAATTTTTAATAATTAAGTGAAGAAATGAAACAGTATATAGAGAATTTATCAAAATAATATAAGTATAAAATAAATGAAATCAATTATATATACACTATATATATGAGTAAAGTTAAACAAACAAAGTTTTTTCAAACTAAATCTGAATAAAATTATGTGATAAAAATTCTTGATTTTTCCACACACAAAGTTTGTGTGTGAAAAAAAAGTTTTCCGGGCTTTTTTAAAAATTTCCATTTTACGTTAAAAAATTTAACTTGTAGGAGATAAGGTGGATAAAATTAAAAATCAGAAAACTTAATTTCAGAAAATTTTGAGAGAAGTAGAAATTATGGGAAAAATGGCAAGTTAGAAAAGTGTATTAGACAACCATATGCAATATAATTCGCTATCTTATTACATTTGCATATTTTTTCATATGATTTCATATGCAGAAAAATGCAAAAAATAAATATATAT